>Ga0209654_1000189_pt1 | contig 65955 bp, 54 predicted proteins | sample SaaInl1SG_22_DNA_FD_184646 | JGI IMG/M metagenome (GOLD analysis project Ga0209654, IMG submission 184646) | Marine microbial communities from expanding oxygen minimum zones in the Saanich Inlet - ESP_161SG_22_DNA (SPAdes) (version 2) | ecosystem: Environmental > Aquatic > Marine > Intertidal... | reverse complement strand
TTGTTTCATTCCTTAGAAAATAAATCCTTAGGCATGGCAGCCATTGCCGGAGCAGGTGGATTGGCAAGTGTGTTGTTGTTACGATCAAAATAATTGCACCCACTCTGCGACAGCAATGGCGTAAAAGGCTCATTGTGTAGTATAACCTTTTGGAAGAAGTAGCTACCAAACAATCGGTTGCTTCCCCAGTTTTTCCAAATAGGCATTGGCTTGGCTAAAATGCCTATTCCCAAACCACAACCCACGGTTTGCACTCAAGGGCGAGGGATGTCCAGCTTCCAACACCAAATGTTTGGAACGGTCAATGTGTTTGCCTTTTTTCTTGGCATAGTTCCCCCACAACATAAACACCACTCCAGAAGTTTTTGCAGAAAGCGCAGCAATAATGGCATCGGTAAAGGTTTCCCAACCCTGATTTTGATGACTCCCTGCCTGCCCTGCACGAACACTAAGCGTAGCATTGAGCAACAATACCCCTTGCGCTGCCCATGAAGTGAGCGTGCCACTTTGCGGATAGGGGTTACCCACATCGGTTTCCAGTTCTTTAAAGATATTGATAAGCGACGGCGGATGCGCAACCCCTTCGGGAACAGAAAAACACAGCCCGTGTGCCTGTCCAGGTCCGTGGTAAGGGTCTTGCCCTAAAATCACCACTCGCACGCTGTCAAACGGACATAAATCTAGGGCGTTAAACAACGCTTTCCCCGACGGATAACACCTAAACTGCTGATATTCTTGACGTACAAAAGCTGTCAAATCCGTAAAGTAGGGCTTTGAAAACTCCTGCCCGATGTGTTCCTGCCACGATTTTTCCAGTCTTACCTCCATGAAAAAAGCTATTTTTGCCAGACCTCAAGGTAGCAAAAATTGGGATGAAAAAAATTGCACAAAAAACCCTCGATGATTTAGAGTTTGGCAGCGTCTTGGAACAAGCCGCTATGCGCTGTGCTACAGAATCGGGAAAAGCGCAAATGCGTACTACCGAACCCTTTACAAGCCTTCGTGCGGTGCAAGGCGCACTAAACCGCACTAACGAATACCTCATTTCTTTTTCCGAAGAAAAACAATTTCCCAATCACGGTTTTGAAGACGTGAGTCAAGAAATCTCTTTGTTGTCGGTTGAAAACAGTAAAATTGAGATTGAGGGCTTTCGCAAGCTGTTGCTACTTGCCGATACGGCAAACAAACTTCTTGTATTCCTTAAAAAAAACAAAGAGCGCTACCCCAGTTTGTATGAGGCTGCTGGCGGGCAAATGCCCATTAAAGAAATCCCTGCCGAAATCACACGCATCATTGACAAATTTGGAGAGGTAAAAGACCGCGCATCGGATAAACTGTTTTCCATTAGACGGCAAATGAATGGGGTGCGGTCCAAAATCAGTCAGAGTTTTGGGGCGGCTCTGAGCACCTATCATGGATCTGGTTTTTTGGATGAAATCCGCGAAACGGTAATGAGCAACCGCAGGGTATTGGCGGTAAAAGCCATGTATAGACGAAAAGTTAAAGGGGTTATTCATGGGAGTAGTAAAACAGGGAGTATCGTGTATATCGAGCCCGAAACGACCTTACAGTATACCCAAGAACTTCAAAATTTAATCTATGACGAAAAAGAGGAGGTGGATGCCATTCTTCGTGCGCTTACTGATTATATGCGCCCTTTTTCGAACGATTTCCTTCAGTTTGCTGCGTTTTTAACACTTATTGACACCCATGCTGCCAAAGCACATTACGCCAAAGAAATGAACGCCGTAATGCCTGTTATGAGTGAACATCAAGAAATTGATCTCAAGAAGGCCTACCATCCCCTACTCTATCTGAGTAACAAACAGAAGAAAAACACCACCTATCCACAAGATATGCATTTGCATCTCGAAAACCGAATTATGGTTATTTCGGGGCCAAATGCCGGAGGAAAAAGTATCACTTTAAAAACCATCGGGCTTTTACAACTGATGCTGCAAAGCGGTTTTCTAATTCCAGTAGATGCGCAAAGCCATGTGGGCGTTTTTGAACGTATTCTGACGGATATTGGTGATAATCAATCCATTGAAAACGAATTGAGCACGTACAGTTATCGCCTTAAAAACATGCAGCGTTTTCTGAAAAAATGCGATGCCAAAACGCTGTTTTTAATTGACGAATTTGGTACGGGTTCAGACCCGGAATTGGGGGGTGCACTAGCAGAAATCTTCTTGGAAGTGTTCTATGAGCGAGATTCTTTTGGCGCGATTACCACGCACTACTCCAATCTAAAACTACTCGCCAACGAATTGCCCCACATGACCAATGCCAATATGCAATTTGATGGGAAAAGCCTACAGCCCACCTTCCATTTGGTAACCGGAGAAGCAGGCAGTTCTTTTACCTTTGAAGTCGCCGAAAAAAACGGGATTCCCTACAGCCTTATCAATCGGGCTAAGAAGAAAATTGAACGTGGAAAAGTGCGCTTTGACGCCACCATTGCAAAGCTGCAAAAAGAGCGTGCTTCGATGACAAAAACGAATAAGGCACTGCAAGAGTCATCGATTAAAAATCAAAAAGAAAACGAAAAACTGGAAACCCTTAACGCTAAAGTCAAGGAGAAATTAGAACGTTATCAGGAATTGTTTGACCAAGATCAGCGTATGATTGTGCTGGGGAACAAAGTTAATGACGTTGCCGAACGCTATTTTGTAACCAACAAAAAACGACCGCTTATTGCTGAATTGCTGCGTATTGTGGAAACCGAAAACGCAAAACGCAAACGAAAATCGGCTGTAGCGCACAAAAAGGAGCAGCAAGAGAAGAAGAAACTCAAAGCTGAAATTACCCAAAAAGTGGAAGTGGTAAGGGAAGAAAAGAAGCAAAAAACAGCAGAACAACCCAAAGCAAAACCACGTCCAAAAGTCGACTTTAAAATTGGCGACAAAGTGCGCATGTTTGACGGTAAAGCCGTGGGCACTATTGACACGCTAGAAAAGAAAAAAGCCATCGTTAACTATGGCGTTTTTACCACTCAGGTCAATGTGGAAGCCTTAGAATTGGTGTCTAGAGCAAAGTAATGGAACAAGCGGTTTTGGTGTATGATAGTACGTGTTTGTTATGTAGCAGATCTGTACAATTTATACTCAAATACGACACCAACACCCATTTTCTTTTTTCTACATTTCAAAGTGATTTTTCAAAAAAGCATAATCTCTCTCCCGATTCGGTGGTGGTGGTTACCCCTAAGGAACAACAACTACAACAGCACCATGCAGTGCGATATGTCATCACACAATTACCTAAACTCAGGTGGTTGCGGTTTGTGTTTGTGCTAACGCCATCATTCCTACAAAAAGGGATATATGTACTTGTGGCAAAAAATAGAAAGCGTTGGTTTGGCAGCCATAGTTGTATGCTACCCCATCAGATTAGCGAGCGTTTTATTGCTTAGGATAATTATCATCCCAATTTTTGACTTTCGGGGTTCCTAGTTTTCCTAGCCATTTGGCAACAAGCATGGAAACCGAGGCATCGCCGGTTACATTAACAGTAGTGCGACACATATCTAAGGGGCGGTCTACCGCGAAAATCAGTGCCAATCCCGCCTCTGGAATACCCGCTTGTGCCAATACAATTACAAGCATCACCATTCCTGCGCCAGGCACAGCCGCAGAGCCTATTGACGCTAACGTTGCCGTTGCAATAATGCCCAATTGTGCCGAAAGACTTAAATCCATACCAAACGCCTGAGCGATAAACACCGCAGCTACCGCCTGATACAAACTGGTACCGTCCATGTTGATGGTAGCACCAATGGGTAGCACAAAACTACTCACATCTTCCTCAACGCCTAGGTGTTCGTGAACACGCTCCATGGTAACGGGCAGCGTTGCCGCCGAGGAACTTGTCGAAAACGCCAAAAGCTGTGCCGGTGAAATTCCCTTAAGGAAAAACCCGACTTTTTTTCCTGTGAACAAACGCACGAGAAGGATATAAAAAGTAATCATGACGATAAGACCAAGCAAAACGGTTAGCGTATACAGCCCAAGCGCACGAAACAAATCTGCTGAGGGTGCCTCGGCAATAAGGGCTGCCAAAAGCGCAAAAACCCCGTAGGGTGCTGCTAGCATGATTAGATCGATAAGTTTAAGGATAACCTCGTTTAGCGCATCAAAAAAGTCTTTAACGGCTTTTGCTTTTTGTTTGGGGATAAGCACCAATCCAATCCCGAAAAAAATGGCGAAGAAAATAACCTGTAACATATTGCCGTTGTCTTGCATGGCAGCAAAAAGGTTTGAAGGCACCAAATCGACGAGTGCCTGTAAGGGTCCAGCTTCTTTTTGGGCTGCCGCAACAGACTGTTTGGCCGCAGCATCTGCAGCATAGGCAGCCAATAATTCAGTACGGGTTTCGTCTGAAAGTGTTTCGCCAGGTTTAATCAGATTTACTATAGAAAGTCCAATGGTTACCGCGGTTAGTGTTGTAAGCAAATACAACCCAATGGTACGACCCCCCATATTGGAGAGCTGTGCGATGTTTTTTAAATCGGAGACCCCTTTGATGAGCGAGGCTAAAATAAGCGGAACAGCGATGAGTTTTAGCGAATTGATAAAGATTGTACCAAAGGGTTTTATCCAATCAATTACAAACGACTTTCCCCAAGAAAACTGACTACACAACAAACCAAAAAGCACGCCGAGTGCCATGCCTAAAAGTATTTGCCAATGTAGTGCCAGTTTTTTCATGTCATCGTTTTGAGGTTCGGTTTCTTAGGGTAAAATCTGCCAGCACCAACGCGGTCATGGCTTCCACAATGGGTACGGCTCTGGGCACTACGCAAGGATCGTGTCTACCTTTACCTTGCATAACAACTTTATCTCCTTTGTTGTCAATGGTTTCTTGGTCTTGCATGATGGTAGCAACAGGTTTAAAAGCTACATTAAAATAAATGTCCATACCGTTGCTTATACCGCCTTGAATACCGCCAGAATTGTTGGTTTTGGTTGTACCGTCAGCGTTGTATGGATCGTTATGCGCACTACCACGAAGGGCTGCGCCAGCAAAACCACTACCGTATTCAAATCCTTTAACCGCATTTATGGAAAGCATCGCTTTACCCAGTTCGGCGTGTAGTTTGTCAAAAACAGGCTCCCCCAATCCAACGGGAACATTTTTGGCAATGCAGGTTACCACACCGCCTACAGTATCCCCGTCTTTACGTACTTTCTTGATGTAGTCCTCCATCTGGGCTGCCATTTCTGGGTCTGGGCAACGCACAGGATTTTGCTCAATAAACGAAAAATCGGATGTGTTTTGTGGATTTGATAAGGACAATTCCCCCACAGCCGACACAAAAGCTTGAATCTGAATGGGCGCAATAAATTGTTTGGCAATACTCCCTGCCACTACTCTTGAAGCGGTTTCGCGCGCAGAACTTCGTCCGCCACCGCGGTAGTCACGGAAACCATATTTTTGATCATATACATAATCTGCATGAGAAGGACGATAGCTGTCCTTAATATGGGTGTAATCTTTCGATTTTTGATTCGTATTGTGAATGGTAAAACCAATGGGTGTCCCCGTGGATTTACCCTCAAAAACACCAGAGTGAATTTGAACAGTATCAGGTTCTTTGCGTTGCGTAACAATGGCTGATTGTCCGGGTTTTCTTCGGTCTAAATCATTTTGAATGGCTTCAACATCTATTGAAACCCCAGCCGGACAACCGTCGATGACACCGCCAAGGGCAGGTCCGTGCGATTCTCCATAAGTAGTAAGCATAAATGATTTGCCAAAAGTATTTCCAGACATGACTATAATTTTTACAAAGTTACGAATATATAGACTTCTGCTTTATGTGTTGATTCCAACATTTTTAAACAGGCTTTAATAAATCAGTGTTTCCCGCTTCTTTTTTCTTAATTTTACTCAAAATTTAAGCATGCGTAATATTATCCTTATATCTCTAGTAGCTTTACTACTAGCTTCTTGTCAAACAACAGAATACACCCTCAATGTTTCAGCAGATGTTGAAGATGAGCAGCAACTTATGCTGATTGCCCTTGACGACAACAGTCAGCCACAAACATTAGATACACTCTATATTAGAGATGGGGTAACTTCATACAGCGGAAAAATCGAATATCCCGAAATGCATTTTTTATTATTACAAGGCAACAGAGATGTTGTGCCTGTAGTGTTAGAACCGGGAGAAATATCTGTGGAAATGTTTAAAGATAGTATCCGTGCCTCTAAAGTTGGCGGAACAAAATCTAATAAAGAATTTAGTCGTTACATTGCTGATAGCAACCCGATAATTGAAGATTTGTTTTCCATTCAAAATGAAATGCGCAACGCCATGATTTCTCGTGACAGTTTGGCGTTTGTAGACTTACAGGAGCAACTTAATGAAATGCAAACGAATTTTAATGACTTCCAAATTGACTATGTGAAATCTAACCCAGACGCGTATATCTCTATACTTGTTCTTGAACAACTTATTGGAAACCAAATTCTTGACAAAGAAGCGGCGGCTGAAATTTATAACAACCTTGGCAATATCCTCAAAAAAACCAAGGCAGGTGTGAAAATTGGCAAACTGACTACCCCAGAACCAGAAACAGAAGAAACTTCGGATACGGACGAGGATGTTAGTGTTGGCGATATCGCTCCTGATTTTACAGCGCCTAGTGTCGATGGCACACCCCAAACCTTGTATGCTTCGCTAGGCGAATACACCATCTTAGATTTTTGGGCATCGTGGTGTGGTCCCTGTCGTGTTGATAGTCCCAATATGGTGGCACTTTATAACAAATACAAAAACAAAGGACTCAATATTGTAGGTGTTTCCGTAGACAAAGACAAAACCAGTTGGAAAAAGGCCATTGAAAATGACAAATTGGCTTGGATGCATGTTTCGCATCTAAAGCGTTGGGAAGATCCGATAGCAGAAAATTATGGAGTAACCTCTATTCCGCAACTTTTCTTGCTTGATGCATCGGGAAAAGTAATTGCTCGTGAAAACCATGCCGAAGATCTTATACCATATTTAGAAAAACTACTGTAAGCAAAACGAACTCGTTTTAGTCACTAAACATGAAGCGTTTAGCTTTTATTCTTACGTATCCCCTACTCTTAACCGTATCACGCCTTCCGTTTTGGGCATTATATCTTCTATCTGACACGCTATACATTCTTGTTTACCGCATACTAGGATATCGTAAAAAAGTAGTCCGTAAGAACTTGGCTTTATCCGGGTTGGCAACAACAACTGCAGAAAGCCTACGTATCGAAAAAAAGTTTTATCGCTATTTGTGTGACCTTTTCCTAGAGGCAATCAAGGTTAATGGCATGTCGAAAAAAGAAATCATGCGCCGCTTTGTGATTAAAAACCCAGAAGTGTTGAGCACTTTCGCTAAAGAAAACAAGTCGGTATTTATGCTCATTGGACACTACGGAAATTTTGAATGGATGTTGTCTTTAGGATACCATGTACCGCATACACCCTATGCAATTTATGCGCCTCTAGAAAACCGCTATTTTGATTCTTATTTTAAAAAAGTGCGTTCCAAACACGGCTCTTATCTGATTTCACGCAAACGTTTTAGCAAAGAATTTACGGAAATGCAGCGCACCAACACACTCAGCGTTATCGGTTTTGCTGGTGACCAGTCCCCGCAACGAAAGCGAAAAAATTATTACCACAGCTTTTTTGGCAACGAGGTTCCTGTGTTCACTGGTGCCGAACGCCTAGGGAAAGAATTTGATGTTCCTATCGTCATGGGGAAAATCAAGCGCATAAAACGAGGGTATTACGAAACCACCCTTTCCGTTTTGGCAGAAAACCCTACTACTGTACCTGATTATCAAATCACAAATACATATTTTAAAGAACTTGAAAATCAAATCAAAGAAGATCCTTCTGTTTATTTTTGGACGCACAACCGCTTTAAGCTGATGCGACAAAAGCAGCAATAGCCGCTTCTACTTTTTTTACTTGTTCTGTGATGCGTTCTTGCGTTTTGGCTTCGGCATATAGACGCACAATGGGCTCTGTATTCGATTTCCGCAGGTGTATCCAGGAATCATTAAAATCTATTTTTACACCGTCAATGGTGGTGACACGTTCCGAAGCAAAGGTTTCTGCCACATGAACCAACAACGCATCTGCATCCCAATCTGGTGAAAGTTCAATTTTTTGCTTTGCCATCACATAGTTGGAATACTTGCCCTTAAGTTCTGAAACGTTACTGTTTTGCTTTGCCAAATGACTTAAAAACAAGGCAATACCCACAAGCGCATCGCGTCCATAGTGTAGCGAGGGCAGAATTACTCCGCCGTTCCCTTCGCCCCCAATAATGGCATTCACAGCTTTCATTTTTTCTACTACATGCACCTCGCCCACGGCACTGGCATGATAATCAACACTATTTTTTTGGGCTAAATCTGCTAGGGCTCTAGAAGAGGAAAGATTGGAAACCAAGGCTCCTTTTTGGTGTTGTAACACATAATCGGCACAAGCAACTAAGGTGTATTCTTCGCCAAACAACTCCCCTTTTTCATCCATAAAAACCAACCTATCTACATCAGGATCAACGGCTATCCCTAGGTCAGCTTTTTCTTTTAAGACCGCAACAGACAAATCTGTTAAGTGTTCTTTTAAGGGTTCAGGGTTGTGTGGAAACTCACCATTGGGCGTGCAGTGAATTTTGGTAGTTTTTACGCCCAACTTTTCCAAAAGCATGGGCACAGCCACACCTCCAGATGAATTTACCCCATCGACAACGGCTGAAAATTGTGCTGCTTTAATGGAGACGACATCTACCAATTCTAAGTTCAAAATGGCATCAATATGCGCATTAAGTGCATCATCAACAGTAGTAATTTTGCCAAGATTATCAACTGTAGCAAAATCAAAAGATTGATCAGCGATGTGTTGCATCAGGGCTTCGCCATCGGTTTTACTAATAAATTCACCTTTGGCATTAAGCAGTTTTAGTGCGTTCCATTGTTTGGGGTTATGACTTGCTGTAAGGATGATACCCCCCTGTGCGTGTTGGCGCACTACTTCCATTTCCACAGTTGGCGTGGTAGACAGTCCAACATCGATAACATCAATCCCTAATCCTACCAAGGTTTGCTGTACAAGTTGCTGTACCATAGGACCTGAAATACGTGCATCGCGTCCTATTACTACACTGCATTTCTTTTGATGGTTGGATTTTAACCACGACCCATAAGCCGCAGCAAAAGCGACCACATCTGGTGGGGTAAGGTTAGTATTTACGGCACCGCCAATGGTGCCACGAATTCCGGAGACAGAGGCAATTAAAGTCATATTTTTGTTTTTTTCAAATATATATACTAATTAGTTACCGCCACCGATGAATTATCTAGCACATTTAGCACTCGCCTATCCAAGCGAAGGTTTGGTTGTAGGCAATTTTATTGGTGACCACATACGAAACAAAGACCTGCCCAATTTTTCTAAACCTATTCAGCAAGGTGTTGAAATGCACCGCAGTATTGATGTCTTCACAGACAATCATTTCATTTCAAAAGAACTTCGTGCACTCTTATTTGAAAAGCATCGTCATGTGGGGCGTGTACTTCTGGACGTGTTTTACGATCATTTTTTAGCTACTCACTTTTCTAAATTTCATTCATTTGCTCTTGAGGGTTTTGTCGGTAAGGTCCAACCCCTACTGCAAAACAACTTTGATATTCTCCCTACATCTGCACAACATTATTTGAAGGGTATGATTACACAAGATTGGTTGACGAAATATGAAACAACTCAGGGCATCGATTTTATCTTGATTAAAATGGCTAATCGAACTGGTATTGATTCGATTAAAGAGGGTTCACAGAGTTTAATTAAGTATTATAAGGTTTTAGAGCAGGGCTTTTTAGGTTTTTACCCTGATTTGGTTGATACGTGTAACGACTTTAAAATTAGTGCGGCCAAGTCGAAAACTTGATTAAAATCTAGTATATTCGACGTTTGCCTTTTTCATGGAAGAAAAGATAGTAGTTCAGGGTTCACGAGTGCATAATCTTAAGGATATTGATGTGGAAATTCCACGCAATAAGCTTGTTGTCATTACCGGACTTTCGGGAAGCGGAAAATCATCACTAGCTTTTGACACCATCTATGCCGAGGGACAACGGCGTTACATTGAAACTTTTTCAGCTTATGCACGTCAATTTTTGGGTGGTTTAGAACGTCCCGATGTAGATAAAATAGACGGCTTATCGCCAGTGATTGCCATTGAGCAAAAAACCACGGGAAAAAGCCCGCGTTCTACCGTAGGAACGATAACGGAAATATATGATTTTTTGCGGCTTTTGTTTGCGCGTGCTGCCGATGCCTACAGCCACCGTACCAATGAAAAGATGGTGCAATACTCAGATACTGAAATTCAAGAATCGATTGCAAAAACCTATTTGGGAAAAAAAATTGCGATACTAGCCCCAGTGGTGCAAGCTCGAAAAGGACATTACCGCGAACTCTTTGCCTCTATTGCCAAACAAGGATTTATGCGGGTGAGAACTAACGGGGAATTTGTAGAGCTCACTCCAAATTTTAAACTTGACAGGTATAAAACACACGATATTGAAATTGTCGTTGACAGGCTTTTGGTTAAAGAAACCAAAAGTGAAAGCAAGCGATTGGCAGATAGCATCGCCACTGCCATGTATCACGGCAACGATATGCTTATGGTATATGACTATGAAACAGATAAAGCCCGTTTTTACAGCCGTAAATTGATGTGTCCGAGCACAGGGATTTCCTATGCCGAACCAGAACCCAACACCTTTTCTTTTAACTCTCCAAAAGGGATGTGTCCCTCGTGCAACGGCTTGGGGTTAACCCATAAGGTAAATTTTAAAAAAATTATACCAGACGATACTGTTTCTATAAAATCTGGGGGCATTGTTCCTGTAGGCGCAGAAAAAAACAATTGGACATTTAAGCAAATGGATAGCATTGCGCAACGCTATGGCTTTTCCATTTCCGATCCCATAGCAAATATCCCGAGTGAAGCCATGGAAGTTATTTTGTATGGCGGTAAAGAACGTTTTTCAGTCCCATCGAAAACCTTGGGTATTACAAGAGATTACAGTATTGATTACGATGGCGTAATTCCCTTTTTGGAGTATCAATATACAGAAGCGCACACCAGCGCCCTGAAGCGTTGGGCAAAAGGGTTTATGGATGAGATTGTTTGCCCCGAATGCGAGGGATCTCGACTTCGAAAAGAAGCCATGTTCTTCAGAATAGGTGATAAAAGCATTGCGGATTTATCGGCTATGGACATTGCACAACTTCATGATTGGACACAACATATTCCCAAAAAGCTAACTGAGAAACAACGTGCTATTGCCCACGAAGTGCTCCAAGAAATTAAAAAACGTTTACAGTTTTTGCTCGATGTTGGTTTGGACTACTTAACCCTTAATCGCAGTGCAAAATCCCTGTCGGGTGGCGAGGCGCAACGCATTCGATTGGCTACACAAATTGGCGCGCAATTGGTGGGTGTCCTCTATATTTTAGATGAACCTAGTATCGGTTTACATCAGCGGGATAACGAAAAACTGATAGAATCTTTGTTACAATTGCGCGACATTGGCAATTCTGTGATTGTTGTGGAGCACGACAAAGACATCATGCAAAAAGCGGATTATTTGATAGATATGGGGCCTGGGGCGGGCAGGCATGGTGGAGCTATCGTTGCAGCGGCATCGCCTCAAAAAATGGTATCCTTAAAAACGGAAACCGCTGCCTACTTAACAGGGAAAAAGAACATTGAAATCCCAGAGACAAGAAGGAAAGGAAACGGTGTGTTTTTAGGTCTTGAAGGTTGTACAGGTAACAATTTAAAAAACGTGAGCCTAACACTTCCTTTGGGCTGTATGATTGGCGTTACCGGGGTGTCGGGCAGTGGAAAATCATCCTTAATTAACGAAACCCTCTACCCCATTTTGAATACTCATTTTTTTAATGCTGTCAAAAAACCACTACCCTACAAAAACATTAAAGGCTTAGAAAACATCGATAAAGTCATTGACATCAATCAATCGCCGATTGGCAGAACCCCTCGGAGCAATCCCGTAACCTACACAGGTGTGTTTAGCGAAATACGTCAGTTGTTTACCAAAACCCCAGAGGCAATGATCCGCGGTTACAAACCCGGTCGGTTTAGTTTTAATGTGAAGGGCGGTAGGTGTGAAACCTGTCAAGGTGCAGGAGTTAAGACCATCGAAATGAATTTTTTACCAGATGTGTATGTGCAGTGCGATGATTGTTATGGCAAGCGTTTTAACCGTGAAACCCTTGAAATCAGATACCGTAACAAAAACATTAATGATGTGCTTGAAATGACCATCAATGAGGCATGCCGTTTTTTTGAACCCTACCCTAAAATTTACCGCAAACTCAAAACCATACAAGACGTAGGTTTGGGATATATTACTCTAGGACAACAGTCTACAACACTTTCGGGAGGTGAGGCGCAACGTATTAAACTCGCAACAGAATTGTCCAAAATAGATACAGGAAAAACCCTTTACATCCTAGATGAGCCCACTACAGGACTGCATTTTGAAGACATTCGCGTATTGATGGAAGTATTAAATCGTTTGGTGAATAAGGGAAATACGATGATAATTATTGAGCATAATTTGGATGTGATAAAACAAATGGACTATCTTGTTGACATAGGTCCCGAAGGAGGTGCAAAAGGAGGTGAAATCTGTTGCACAGGTACACCCGAAGAAGTTGCCAAACACAAATCAAGTTATACCGCGCGTTTTTTACGCCAAGAATTAAACACATAGCTTATGGAAAAAGCATGGACGGAAATGAAGTCGAGTAACTCTTGGTTGCTCTTTAAAATCATGGGTGAATTTGTGAACGGGTTTGAGCAAATGGGACTTATAGGACCCTGTGTGTCTATTTTTGGCTCGGCGCGAACAAAATCCGATGATCCCTACTATGAAAGAACCGTTGAGATTGCCAAAAAAATTGTCCAACACGGATTTGGCGTGATTACGGGTGGCGGTCCTGGAATTATGGAAGCTGCAAATAAAGGCGCGCAACAAGGTGGCGGTACTTCTGTTGGACTAAACATTACACTTCCTTTTGAACAGCAGGAGAACCCATACATCGATAAGGATAAGCTCATGAATTTTGATTATTTCTTTGTGCGTAAAGTGATGTTTATCAAATATGCCCAAGCTTTTGTAGTAATGCCAGGCGGTTTTGGTACGTTAGACGAACTTTTTGAGGCGCTTACACTCATTCAAACAGAGAAGATTACGAAATTCCCCATTGTATTGTATGGGACTGCATTTTGGTCGGGGATGCTGGATTGGATTAAACACACGCTTTTGGAAGCGCATCAGAACATTAGCCCTGAAGATTTGGATTTGATTAAAGTGGTAGATGACGTTGACGAAGCGGTAAAACACGTTGTGCAATTTCATACCAAAAAAACCTTTACACCCAATTTCTAAATGCAGTACAGACTCTTAGCTTTTTTGATACTTTCAAGTTTTGGGTATGCCCAGCATCATTACGCTATTGATGTAGATTGGCAATCGGAAGAAAAACCGCTGGATATTACGCAAACCATTACTTGGACAAACACCTCACAAAAGGCTGTAACCACTCTGTATATGTTGGATTGGAACCATGCGTATTCTTCTGAAAGAAGTCCGCTAGGGAAGTTTTTAGCAAATGAATTTGATTACAAACTCATCCGTGCCGATAAACAAAAACGCAGTGCAACCCACATCAAAACAATACATTATAAAGAAGGTAAAATTCATTGGAAAAGGGTTCCTGAAAAATTGGATATTATTGAGATTGCACTCCCCCACAAAGTTCCACCCAATACATCATTCACTTTTACGGTAACGTACACCCTCCAATTGCCAGATGCTGGAACGTTTACGTTTGGAAAATCCAAAAACGAACTTTTTTCACAACACTGGCATTTGCTGCTCGCAACATTGCACCCTAATGGCACATGGATTCTGGAGAGCAATGTAGGGTTTGGCACGCCCACCACACAAGAAGCAACTGTAGCCTATTCTTTTGAAATCCCATCAGCATACAAGCGCATACTCCCTGAACCACATATGCAAAGTGTATCATCACTATTGCTCACAAAATCCGAAAATTATAAGCGCATTCCGTTTGGAAAGGCAACCTTACTTACGGATATGATTTCGGGTCAGCAAATGGATACCGACACACAAGAAGGATTGCAAAACATCTATACTTTTTTGGAGAAGCATTTTGATTTTGATGATGACTTTGTTTACCATGCGTTACAAAAAGAATACAGTCAAAAATCGTTATTGGGATTGGAATCCATACCGCAATTTGTTGGGGCTTTTGACAAAACACAAGTAACGACGCTGAAACTTTTAAAAGCAATTTTAGAGCAGTGTGTACAGCAAAAATATGGGCGCCAAAAAGAAACATCTGCTTGGCTTGTTGAGGGACTCCCCTATTTTTTGTGGCAAAAGTTTGTTACCGAACACTACCCTGACTTAAAAATGGCGGGGAAATTCAGTAATTGGCCATTTGTGAAAAGCTATCATTTTGCGCAAGCTCCTTACTATAGAACTTGGGAACTTGCTGCAAACGTTTCAGCAAACAAAAACCGCGGGCAGGCATTGACTACCGCTAATAACAAACTTACGCGTTACAATCGTAGGATTGCAAACCCCAGTAGATCAGCCCTTGCCCTAATGCATTTGGATGCCTATTTAGGGGAGTACTTACTTGAAAATACCTTGCGAAAATTACCCAAAAGCTCTCGTATTGACAGTGTGTTAAAAGCTGAGATTTTAAAACAAACGGATAAACCTATTGGGTGGTTTTTTGATCATTATGTGCATCAAAATAATAATGGCGATTTTTCAATAAACGGAAAAAAGACATCAAAAAACAGTTATCAAATAACCGTTAAAAGCACTATCGATAAATCAGTAACTCCGCTACATATAAGCTTACAAAATGGAGGGCAACAAACTTTATGGCTGCAGGAAAAAGATATGCCTTATGTTGCTGTTTATAACAAAAATGAGGTGGCGTCAATAACACTAAATAAAGATCACTTCGTTCCTGAATGGTCACTAAACAACAACAGTTTTAACCCCAATAAAAGGATATTTAGAAACAACCTTCGCCTTCGATTGTTACAAGACATTCCAAAAAGTGGAACAGCGGTACTATTAGCAGCTCCAGAGTTTTCGTATAACCTCTATGACGGGTTTTTAGGAGGTATTTCCTTAGGGAACAACAGTATTTTAAGTAACCGATACCGTTTTAAAATAAATCCCCAATATGGAACCACAAGTAAGCAAATCAATGGTTTGGGCTATTTAAATGTAAATCGATATCATGAAAACACATCACACTACCTTACACGTTTTACGCTGTTTGGATCTTCCTACCACTATGCACCCAAAAATCGGTACACCGTTTTTTCGCCCTCTATTCAATTTTTCTACCGTCCCAACGGTATCCAAAACAATCATCGTGCGTATCTAAACTTGCGGCACGTTTCTGTCAGACTTCAAGGCTTAGATGCCAATGATGTACTCCGAAGTTATGGGGTTACCCTTGCTTCATTTCAATCAAGAAGCGGAGATGCACTAAAAAATGTTTTGTACAAAACAGAAATACAATGGGCAAATCCGTTTAAAAAAATCAATGCAGAGGGAGAATACATTACCTATTACGCGCCCAACAGAAGATGGAATTTTAGAATATTTGGTGGTTTATTTTTACAAAATAAGGATAACGATTCCTATTTTGATTTTAATACTTCAAGGGTTAACGACTATTTGTTTCAGTACGATTTGTATGGTCGCTCTGAGAGCGAAGGTTTTTTCAGTCAGCAGTATATCAAAGCTGAAGGGGGATTGCGCACTACAGGTACCGTTGCTGGCGCAAATCGCTGGCTGCTAACCGCACAAACCGCTACTACTCTTTGGCGTTGGATTGAAGGATATGCAGAAGTGGGATGGATAAAAAATGGCGATCAAAAATCGCATACCCATTGGGGTACAGGGGTGTCTTTTAATATTATCCCCGATTTTTTTGAAATACATTTTCCCCTGTATGATAGCACTGGGAATTTAATGACACAACACAGCTACGCAAAACAGATACGTTTTCAACTTTCGCTACGTCCATCATCTTTGGCGCGTCTGTTTTCACGAAGCTGGTTTTAAGGCATCCCAACTATACACGCATTTTTTGTAAATTTGCACAACTTTATGAAAACCGTTAACCTCGCATCTTCGAAAGGCACTTTTGCCGATTTTAAGAAGGATATTCTTAACGATTTCTATATTGCTGTGTTGAGCCGAGAGATTAGCATCTTAGGCAGAAAAGAAGTGCTTTCGGGGAAAGGCAAATTTGGCATTTTTGGCGATGGTAAAGAGTTGGCTCAGATTGCCATGGCAAAAGCATTTCAAAATGGCGATTTCAGATCGGGATATTATCGCGATCAAACGTTTATTATGGCGATTGGTGGTCTGGAACCAAAAAATATTTTTGCTAGTGTTTATGGTCATGCCGACCCCGTTGCAGAGCCCATGTCCTCGGGACGTCAAATGGTAGGTCATTTTAACACTGATACGTTGGACAGCAACGGTAATTTACTCCCACTTGTTAAAACCAAAAACGCCTTTTCTGATGTGTCCTGTACCGCAGCACAAATGCCGCGTTTGTTAGGGTTAGCACATGCCTCCAAACTGTATAGAAAAGTTGCATCCATGAAAGATGAAAATCTTTCTAACGATGGAAATGAGATCGCTTGGGGCACCATAGGAAACGCCAGTACAAGTGAAGGATTGTTTTTTGAAACGCTAAATGCTGCAGGCGTTTTGCAAGTTCCTCTAGTCATTAGCGTTTGGGACGACGGCTATGGTATTTCAGTGGACAATTCACACCAGACGGTTAAGGAAAGTATTTCAAAAGCCATGTCAGGAATGCAGCGCAACAATGCGGAAAGAGGCCTTGAAATCATTGAAGTAAAGGGTTGGAATTACGCCGCTTTAGTGGATGCCTATACCCGAGCAAGTGAACTTGCGCGTACCGAGCACATCCCCGTGTTGGTGCATGTTACCGAACTCACCCAACCGCTAGGACATTCTACCTCAGGCTCCCATGAGCGTTACAAATCTGATGAACGTTTGTCTTGGGAAAAGGAATATGACTGTAATCTTACCTTCAGAAAATGGATTATTGCACAAAAAATTGCTACCGCAGATGAGATCATTGCCCTAGAGGAAAAAGCCAAAGCAAAAGCCCTGTATGCAAAGAAAACAGCCTGGGAAGCCTACCTAAAGCCCATTAAAGAAGAGCAACAAGAGGCTTTGGATTTGATACAGCAACTTGCACAACATACTACTGAAAATCAACTCACTGAAGTGTTGGCTTCGTTGACCAAAAAGAATATCAGCTATCGAAAATCTATCTATACTGCTGTTCGTGAAGCACTCTGGATAACACGAAACAACACCAGCGATGTGCGAAAAAAACTTTCCAATTGGTGGCAAAACAAACAGCAGCTAACCCAAAAATTATATAGCGATAGGCTCTATAACGAATACGAAAATTCTTCTTTAAATATTACCACCACACCAGCGAAATACGCAATTGATGCTCCTTTCGTGGACGGGCGTGTGGTGCTTAGGGATAATTTTAAAGCAGCTTTTGAAAAACATCCCAAAGCCTTGGTTTTTGGCGAAGACAGTGGGAAAATTGGCGATGTAAATCAGGGACTAGAGGGCTTGCAAGAGTTGTTTGGCGAAGACCGAGTTGCAGACCGTGGCATACGCGAAGCAACCATTATTGGGGAAGGTATTGGTATGGCATTTCGTGGATTACGCCCTATTGCAGAAATTCAATATTTAGATTATGTGTTGTATGCTCTACAAATTTTAAGCGACGATTTAGCCACCTTGCAGTACCGCACACGTGGAAAACAGGCTGCCCCACTTATCGTGAGAACACGTGGGCATCGTTTGGAAGGAATTTGGCACTCGGGTTCACCGATGGGCGGATTGGTTTCCTTGCTTCGTGGGATGTTTATTTTGGTACCCCGAAACCTTACTCAAGCGGCAGGAATGTACAATACGCTGCTACAAGGACATGATCCGGCATTGGTTATTGAACCCCTTAACGGCTACCGACTTAAAGAAAAACAACCTGAAAATTTAGGTGAATTCACCGTGCCTATCGGGATAGCAGAACAACTTACTACAGGCACAGACATTACAGTAGTTTCCTATGGCGCTACGCTTCGATTGGTTCAGGAAGCAGCGAAAACATTATCCAAAATGGGGATTCATGTAGAAGTGATTGATGTACAGTCACTAATCCCTTTTGACCTTACAGGTGTTATTGGCGCTAGCGTGCAAAAAACAAACCGTTTGCTTATCGTAGACGAAGATGTTCCGGGTGGCGGAAGTGCTTATATCCTAAGTCAATTATTAGAAAAACAAAACATCTACCAACACTTAGATAGCGAACCTAAACTACTCACCGCAAAAGACCATCGTCCAGCCTATGGCACCGATGGCGATTACTTCTCTAAACCTTCTTTAGAGGATATTGTTGAGGGGGTGTATGCCATGATGCATGAAGTAAAACCGAGTCAATTTCCTGGACTTTAGTTAGTTAATACTTGTCTGCCTATGGAAGAAGGCAATAGTGATTAGGCAAAAGGCAGTAGTTATTGGTTAATCGTTGTCAAACTATAGGGATGTATCGAGAATAGTGCATTCATTTCTTTTGATTGTGGAAAAGGAAATCTTCCAGACACAAAATTCAATGCTTAGTAACTGGCTTCATACCAGCAACGTGAAGAAAATCAAAAGGATGCCGTAAAAAACTAAAATCTGTTTGAGCGAGCTATGCTCGTGAGTTCTTTTAGTTTAGGCAGGAGTGCAGATTTTTAGCTGATGGTATGCTGCCTTGAACTTTTGGTTCGTTTTGTTTCAAGACAAAATGAACACCAAAACATACATTCATTTCTTTTGAGTGTCCAAAAGAAACGAATCAAAGAAAAAGACACTAAAAAGGCAAAGCCTTTAGTGAATAGGCAAAAGTGATTAGTTAATGGTTATTAGTGCCTATGGCAGGTTTGGTATAGTTTATCCCGAGTGTAGTCGAGGGATTTTTCTCATTATTCTGGTGGAAAAGAAAACCCCAAAACATCGAATTCGGTTCTTATGCTAATGGCTTCATAGCAGTAGCGTGAAGAAAATCAAAAGGATGCCGTAAAAAACTAAAATCTGTTTGAGCGAGCTATGCTCGTGAGTTCTTTTAGTTTAGGCAGGAGTGCAGATTTTAGCTGATGGTATGCTGCCTTGAACTTTTGGTTCGTTTTGTTTCAAGACAAAATGAACACCAAAACATACATTCATTTCTTTTGAGTGTCCAAAAGAAACGAATCAAAGAAAAAGACACTAAAAAGGCAAAGCCTTTAGTGAATAGGCAAAAGTGATTAGTTAATGGTTATTAGTGCCTATGGCAGGTTTGGTATCGTGTATCCCGAGCCTAGTCGAGGGGTTTTTCTCATTATTCTGGTGGAAAAGGAAAACCCGAAAAAAATCGAATTTGGTTTTTATGTTAATGGCTTCATAACAAGAGCGTGAAGAAAATCAATAGGATGCCGTAAAAACAATAGCAGACAGTAAGCAAAGTACGTAACTTTCGGTGTTTGAAAACGTACAGCGTCATTACGTCAATTTAGCAATAAGTTGCCGTAGTGCCTCGCCATCAGAAATGGGAACCGCATCTACCCCTTTGGCTGCCAAATCTGCCCTTTTAAGGGTGTTTAAAATAGGCACTAAAGACTTTAGCGGATACCTTCTTGCCGCTTGTTCTATTTCCTTAATAAAAAACGGATGTACTCCTAAGGCTTTGGCTACCGTATCGGGGTTTTTAGAGGGTAACCCATGATAGGTTAACAACTGCAAGAAAAATTTATACAAACTGTTAATCGTCCCCAAAAGCGGATGTTGTTTGGGGTGGAGACCGAAATAATGTGCAATTTTAAATGCCTGTGCCACATTTCCTACACCAAGGGCTTTGCGCAGTTCAAAAGTATTGTACTCCTTGCTGATGCCCACATGCTGCTCAATATGTTCTACGGTTATGGTATCGCCTTCGGCGACAATAATACATAGTTTTTCCAACTGATTGTGTAGCGCACCCAAATCGGCACCAACGCTCTCTGAGAGTACCGCAGCAGCTTTGTAGTCAATGCTACGTCCCAAACTGCGTACACACTGCTCTATCCACGCGGGAAGTTTGTTGTCATAGAGTTTTTTGGTTTCTATAATTGTGCCGTTTTTCTGAATTGCCTTGGAAAGTTTTTTGCGCTTATCCAGTTTTTTGTTTTTATAACAGACCACCAAAACCGTTGTGGGTTGGGGTTGCTCAGCATAGGCGGTGAGTTGTTCAATCGTACGGCTTAGTTCATGTGCCTCGCGCACCACTACCAATTGATGCTCCGCCATCATGGGAAAACGCTTGCATACCGATATGATTTCTTCTACAGAGGTATCCTTCCCGTATAGTAGGGTTTGGTTAAAATCGCGCTGTTCTTCGGGGAGTACGGTGTTGGTGAGTAAGTTGCTGATTTCATCGATAAAAAAGGGCTCATCCCCCATCAAAAAATAGATAGGTGAAAAATTTCGCTGCGAAATGGCATGCTTTACCGATGCGTATGCGTCCATTGAAAAATAATTTAGCACTTTTGTGGTTATGCAAGTATTGGCATTTCCACATTTTGACTTCGTTACCAAAAATAACGAAAACAAACGCACTATTTTTGACCCGATTCGAAAAAAGTTTGTGGTGCTTACACCCGAAGAATGGGTGCGCCAACACGTGGTGCAAGACTTGCTCGGGAAAGGGATTTCAAAAACCCGTATCAGCGTGGAAAAACAATTTGATGTTATGGGGCAGAAAAAACGTTTTGATGTGGTGGTTGCTGGCAAAAATGCATCCATTGCCTTGTTGGTGGAATGCAAAGCGCCTGAAGTGCCCATTACCCAGGATACCTTTGACCAGATTGCCCGTTATCAATTGGCGCTCCACGCCGATGTATTGATGCTCACCAACGGCTTGCAACACGTGTATTGCCAGATAGACCACGCAAGTGAATCCTATCAGTTTTTGTTTGAATTTCCACGAAACGCCTTACAGCTATGACCCTTGCCATTGCTATACTTAATTATAACGGTGCGGATTTACTCCAACGGTTTTTGCCGAGTGTGATTGCACACTCGGGCAATGCAGCCATTTATGTGATTGACAACGGTTCTACAGATGACTCCCTTACGGTTTTGGACGAGCACTTTCCTACGGTCAAGTGCATTGCCTTAGCCCAAAATTACGGCTACGCCGAGGGCTATAACAAAGGGGTGGAACAGATAGATGCCGAGCTACTGTGTTTGCTAAACTCCGATGTGGAAGTAACACAAAATTGGACGCTTCCCATGAGTGCCTTTTTTGCTTCGCATCCCGAAGTGGCAATAGCACAACCTAAAATCAAAGACCTAAAACGTCGGGATTATTTTGAATATGCCGGTGCTGCCGGAGGCTATTTGGATGTTATGGGACTCCCCTATTGCCGTGGCAGGGTGGGCAGCAACTGTGAAAAAGACTTGGGGCAATATGACGAAAACACGCGTGTTACTTGGGCAAGTGGTGCCTGTTTTTTTGTGCGTAAATCTGTTTTTAAGGCGGTTGGCGGTTTTGATGCCTCGTTTTTTATGCACTTTGAAGAGATTGATTTATGCTTACGGGCACAGGCGCTAGGACATCAGGTTTGGGCGGTGGGCAATAGTGAAGTATTTCACCAAGGGGCAGCCAGTCTGTCGGTAAGCAACCCAACGAAGTTGCAGTACAACATTCGAAACTCCTTGCTTACCTATATTAAGAACATTTCCCTACTCCCCTTGCTTTGGCTTTTTGTGGCACGTTTGGCGTTTGATACCACGCTAACACTCTATTTTATGGTACAGGGCAAATTTGACCATGTTTGCGCTATTGCAAACGCTTATAACGACGTTTTTGGATGTTTTCGCACTACCCTCAACGCCCGAAAACATACGCTAAATCCCTTGCGTTTATATAGCGTTTTGCTACGATTGTAGTTTCTTTTTTGTTGATTTTCAGTAAGCTTACAAACCACTTATTTAAATATATACATTGCTTATTATCAAATAGTTATACTTGTTTTTGTAAAAGATTTTTGTTAGGTTGGGAGCATCAAATCTTTAGTTGTGAAACATATCTATTTAATAGGGATTTTGACATTGATGTCCCTAGCTTCATACGCACAAGTAACTACAGGTGTTTTTGGAAGCAACAAAACCTTAGATGGGGTTGTTCAACCGCACCATAGCCACACCACAAACAAATGGATAAAACTTGCGGAACTTACCCTAAATGGCAATTATAACGCAGCGGGCATAACCGTAGATTTTTTCCCAAGAAACCCCAACCACGGAGACTCTCGCCAACAGCTTAACGTACAGTTTCGAAACAACCATGGAACAGCCATTGAGAATTCACATGACATTTCGTTAGTTACTTTCCATGGGCAACAAAAGACCGTAAGAGATGTAAAGGTTGTACATACCTCTGGGAGTGGTGTTACCAACAACAAACTCTCCGTTTGGGTACAAATAGGCATCAGTTGGTTGGGTTATGTCCCCATAGAGGTTAGAACCTATGGAAACGTAGCTTATGAAAAAACCAACCAGCCTTGTTTTACAAACATTCAAGACAGTGGTAAAGTGTATTCCATACAAACCTATTATGGAATGACGGGAGATAAATTTGAGGTAGCAGGCAACGTAGGTATTGGCACCACTTCACCAAGCCACGAACTAGTTGTACAAGGGGCATCAAGTCCCAATATTGAACTTAAAAACAGCAATTATTCCAATGGAGGGTTTATTTTAAATCGAACAAATTATGGTCATCAATGGAAATGGTGGGCTGAATACAACGTGATGTATTTTGGGTTTTCGACCGATGAATCCAATTATGCAAATAAGTTTACAATAAATAGCAATGGCAACGTAGGCATAGGCACCACCAACCCCAAAGAAAAACTTGCCGTCAACGGCAACATCCGTGCAAAAGAGGTTAAGGTGGAGCTTGAAAACTGGCCCGATTATGTGTTTACGGCAGACTATAAACTTCCCTCCCTTACGTCTGTAAAAGCCTTTATTCGTAAAAACGGGCATTTGCCCAATGTTCCTGCAGCTGCGGAAGTGCACGACCAAGGCGTTGCCCTAGGCGACATCAGTGCCAAGTTGCTCCAAAAAATTGAAGAACTTACGCTCTACACGCTGCAGCAAGAAGAAAAATTACAGCAGCAGCAACAACTGATTGATGCGCTTAGCGCCCGACTTTCCCAAATAGCCCCCCAAACAACTGCCTATGAAACGCCTACTCCTTAATGCTTGCGTTGCATTTATAGGACTGTCTGTATATGCACAGCAAAGCACAACGCAGGTGGTGGCACCGCCCAGTAACGTAGACCTTCAAGACCCGCGTAGCATTACGCTAAAGCCCGGTTTTTGGGCAAAACCTGGTAGTGTGTTTCGGGCGCATATTGGCTACCGAGAACTCAACATAAACTGCCCTATAGTAACCAAATCCGATTTTCGGATAGCCTATGTAAGCCCAAACACCTATCGTCCTGAGGCAATTAACAACAGTTTGCGGTTGGCACTATCCTATGATACCGCTGGGAATACCTCGCGTATCTATTTTGCGAACGCGGGCACTTCTACTGGATCGGGCAAGTCTCCCAAATTCAGTAAAGAAGTCATTGCATCCTTAATTTATATATACCCCAACCCTACCCGCGGCAAGATTACGGTAAGCTGGGACCACAGCGTGGACAATCTGATTGCTTCGGCAAGTTTGGTGATGCCTAATGGCGTTACTATTCCCCTTAGGATTAGCGCAGTAAATGGAAAACGTGAGGGCAGCTTGAATTTTAGGGGAACTACGGGCATGTATTTTCTCCATGTTACGCTAACGGACGGTCGTGTTGTACCCAAAACCCTGCTAAAACAGTAACCTACTATGAAACGATTTTTTCTTTTTTGTTTGATGATGGTTGGGGTTGCCACAGCGCAAAGCCCCGAGCAGGTATTGCCCTCTACGCCCATTTACGCTACGGCAGTTGCCGAAAGCACGCCACAACAACTCAAGGCAACAAAAACGTCGAATGCCTTAGCTGCCTTACCTCCTTTTGTTCTGCAAAACACTAGTGGCTATGCTGTGGGGGCTACGCCCGTAAATTCGGGGGTAAGTCCAACAGGGGCGTTTACCTACGAGGTACCCATAGCCGTTCCACCAGGCGTGCAGGATGTACAGCCCAATATTGCGCTTACCTATAACAGCCAAAGCGGTAATGGCTTGGCGGGCTGGGGCTGGAACATTTCTGGGCTTTCTACCATTTCGCGTGTGGGGAGTACGCTACACCACGATGGCGTGGTAGATGCTGTGGATTTTGACGGCTTAGACCGCTTTGCCCTAGACGGACAACGCCTGATAGTAACCTCAGGGACTTATGGCAAACCTGGAGCAGTATATACCACCGAAAATTACGCCAACATTAAAATTACATCCTACGGCACCCACCCCATCGGAAGCAACTTCGGCCCAAAAATCTTTGTGGTGCACTACCCCGATGGATCTAAGGCGTATTATGGATATAGTAGTTTAGTGTTTCATAACGGAAGAATTCGAAATGCCTCGAGCAGCTTAGAATGGGTGATTACAAAGTGGGAAGATGCACAGGGCAATCAAATGCATTATTCCTATGCATTTAGCGATAATACAGGGGGAACGCTACGGGTAACCAAAATTGCCTATGGGGGCAATGAGGTTGTTTTTCACTATAAAAACCGCTCACGGCATGAAACGAGTTTTGTGGGCGGACAGTCTGCTACACGCAAAAACATCCTTTCCTATATTGAAGTTAAAAGCCAAGGAAGCCCTTACCGAAAATACACCCTTAGGCACCATACTACTTCGTTGGGTTACCAAAAAGTAACGCAATTGCAAGAAACAGACCGCAATGGTGTGAAACGTATGCCCGTGGTGTTTAGTTATCAAAGCGATGACGACAAAACGACTATTTCGGGGTATTTTTCGCATAGAAATTTACATAGTGTTGGTAAAAAAACAACAGTGCTTACCGGCAACTTTGATTACGATGCCAACTTAGATGCTGTAACCTATGACGCTGAAAAGAAAAATTATATAAACGTAATTTTAGGAATTGCCAGTGGTGGAACTGGTAAAATTAACGTAGGCACTGCATTTTCAGTACCAAGATTTGAGGATATTTTCCCATCAACACTCTTGGCAAATGGTGAGATGCTGTCGCAGCAAGGCATTACTATGGTGCGTGAGCATTTTTCCAATAATGTTTCTTCTACAACATTCGCAACTATTGTGATGGCAGGCATTGGGCCCGTACTGTACAGTCCAAAAAAGTGGATTGCGCCTACCTACACAGATTATTTGTGTAACGATATACCCATATACGATGCCGAACCTAAAGATTATAACCCCTTAAGGATAGTTACACGAAAAATCCCGAAATCCTATGTTTCTGGCGATTTTAACGGCGATGGGCTTACGGATGTGTTGGCCATTAATAAAGGCTATTCACAAACTACTTGTAACCCACCCATTCCGAATTGTAGAAACAGACATAAAAGACCTCTGGCGTTAAGCTATAGCGCTGCAAAAGCAGAGGAACAAGAATGTGATTGTCGGTGTGACTACCGCACTGTAAATGGTGGAACTACCCATTTTATTGACTTAGACCAGCGCAAAACGTCAAATTTTGCCGTTAGCGTGGGAAATGTTGGGAGTATTTCACAAAAAGACCAACTGTTTGCTGCGGACTTTGATGGGGACGGCAAATCCGACTTGTGGCATATTAAAGACAAAAAGATAGCTGTGTATACACTGGTTAATAACCAATTGAAACGAATCGCTGAATATTCAGATGATTGGATAAAAACAGACAATCAAATTCTTAAAGGAGATTTTAATGGGGATGGTAAACTTGATTTGTTAGCGCCAAAAGCAAATGACTCAAAAGATTGGCGTTTCTTTTATGCTACAGGAAATTCCTTTAATGTACTGACAAAAACATATGCGTTTAGCTATAAGAAAGGTTTTAAACAGGGGGTTTATCTTCACGAATATTTTTTTATTGTACAAGACATTGATCAAGATGGAAAATCAGATATTTTAAGACATCATATAAGTTCACGTAGCCAACCTTATGGTTATTACCCTGATGGAAGTAAAAAAACCGAATATTACAATCATGAGTTGTTAGAAATATATCTCAACAAGTCAGGTGCTTTTGAAAGAGGAAATTATATAGAAAAAAAGGGTCATTTTTATGATGGGTATAAATATTTGAGAAACGTAAAACCCATCTACGCTGGGCTTACTTCGTTTAACAAAAAAATGCAGTATGCGGTGTTATCTGGCTCAAGCGTTAAACGTTACGCCATCAGTACCCCACATAAAGGCAATATGCGCCTCACGGCAGTAACCCACCACGGGGTGCAAACCAAAATTGACTATGCCAGCCTGGATGCCACCAACTACGGCAGCATCTATCAACGAGACACGGGACTGCAATACCCCTTTGTGCATATCAACCATGCCCCGGGGATGGAACTCGTGAGCAAGCTTACGCAAAGCGTACGTGGGCATACCCGAATCCAACAGTTTAAATACAAAGGCGCGGTATCGCATATGCGCGGACTGGGCTTTATGGGCTTTACGGGCTTGGCGCGCTCCAACCTCTATGGCGACAACGTTGCTGCCCTATGGACGGTCTCTAAACAAGACCCCAAACTGCGGGGTGCCACCACCGAACAGTGGACAGACCCCTCCTACGCCTTTAATCGTAACTGTTACATTTCCAAAACCGTTACGGGCTACCATACCGAGCTGCGCCCCAACAAGGTGTATGTGAGCGTACCCAATTATATAACAACCCACAACAACCTGACGGGCGTATTGCACGAACGCTTTTTTACCTATGACCGCTATTTTAATTTGGAGACGGAACGCGAAAAAACCGAAGGGTTGAACAAAACCACCACCTACCGTTATTACAACAACCCCTCGCCTACCGATGCGAATTACCATATTGGGCGCTTACGTTGGGAAAAGACCCTTGCCAAAGTACCCGGTGCTGCCGACTTTTGGACGGAAAAAGACTACAGCTACCAAAACAACCTACTAAAAACCGAAAAAGTACGTGCCAATGGCAGCAATTGGCGCAGTACAACCTATACGTATACCCACCATGGCAACGTGGAAACCAAGACGCTTTCGGTGCCGGGCAAACCCGCACGCACCGAAAGCTTTACGTATTACCCCAACGGGCGCGACCTGAGAACGCATACCGATGTGCTGGGGCTAACCACTTCGTATGAATACTACCCCTACGGTGCCCTTAAAAAAGAAACCGACCCCTATGGAAACAGCACACAGTACACCTATGACGGCTGGAACCGCCTACATAAAACCACCAACTATTTGGGGCGGGTAACCGAAGTAACCTACGCCTCTCGCAGCTATGGCGGGGTACTCAAAACCATAAACCACCCCTATACGGCTGCGGACACCCGCACCTATTACAACGCCTTGGGCTGGATAGACGAGGTGCATACGCAAATAAGCAGCAGCCAATGGAGCAAGGTGTATTACCAGCGTGATGTAGCCGGGCGCGTACGGCGCGAGAGCGTACCCGATTTTTACTATCCAAAAAAATGGAACGTTACCGAATATGACCTCTATGGACGTATTGCGTTGCTGCAAGAAGCCACGGGCAGGACAATACACACGGACTACGATGGACTGCGCACACAAGTAAGCGACGGTACCAAAACGGCAACCACCACCAAAAATGCTTTAGACCAGATTGTGGAGCTGGCAGACCCGGGCGGTACCATACGCTATGCCTACCACGCCAACGGCGAACTCAGACAAGCCGACTATGGCGGTTATGTGGTAAGCACCGAAATAGACAACTGGGGACGTAAAAACAAGCTGATAGACCCCACGGCGGGTACTTTTGGCTATAAACACAACGACTGGGGCGAATTGCTAGAGGAAACCGCCCCCAAGGGCAAAACGGTGTACCGCTACGATGCCTATGGGCGTATGACCCAAAAAGACTGGACAGGTAGTTTGACCAATATGAAAACGGCCTATGTGTATACGCCCGACACCAAGCTTTTGGACTATGTAAACACCACCGACAGCCAAAACAACACCACCCACCGCATTACGTATAGCTACGATGCCTATAAACGCATAAATAAGCTACATGAAGCCGGCACCCACGCCAATTTTGCTAAAAACATCTATTACGATTATTACGGACGGGTGTATAGCGAACAACTGCATGCCACGGATAACAAAAGCAAAAAAACATATAAAACGGATGTTACTTACAGTTACAACACAGCAGGAGTAACAAAGGGGCTTTCCTCGTGGGAACGTAGTACACAGAAGCGCTCATCTAGGTTTGGACGACCTCCAGTAAGTATCAGTGTACTAAAAAGTATTTGGAATGCTTTTGAATACAACGCCCTAGGGCAAGTAAAACGTTCTCAAAGCGGAAATTTCTTTACGCAAACCAAAACCATAGATGCCTTTGGGTTTGTTTCACGTGTAAGGGATTATAAAAGCGGTGCCTCAGCGGCGAAACACTATGCCCTAAACCTAAGCTATACGTTTGACACACAGCGCGGACTGCTGACGGCACGTAGCGACCACCTCTTGGGTATTGAAAACCAACGTTTTGTGTACGACAACATGGATAGGCTTACGGAAGCCCACCACGACAGGTACAACCAAACTCGTACGCGCACCCGAGGCTACGACCCTCGTGGAAGGCTTACGCAAGATACGTTTATGGGGATTAACCTCACCTATGGCAGTGGCAACGACCGCTACCGCCTAACGGGCGCGGAGCTAAACCCCAATGGCGTGGGCTACTACAACAAACACAAAGACCGCAAACTGACCTATAACGCCGACCGCAAGCCCGTGGAAGTACACGATGTGGGCAACGGACGCATTACCTTTCATTACAGCCACGACGGCCACCGCCAAGAGGTATGGTATGGTGGCGAGGACGAAGACAAAACCAAACGGAAATACCACAAAACCTATAGCCGTATTGCGCCCATAGAACTGGTGCGGGACACCGAAAACAACACCCAAAAGTTTTTGACCTATTTGGGGGGCGATGCGTATAGCGCACCCGTGGTGCATGTAAAAGACACGCGTGCTAACAGCCCGAATGGACACCATTATTTGCACCGCGACTATTTGGGGAGCATATTGGCAGTAAGCAACAACAGCGGAGAAGTGATAGAACGGGCGCACTTTGGCGCATGGGGCGATGAAACAGACGTACAATACCGCAGTGGCGTTACCACAACAAAACGTAGCGATAGCCTTACCGGACGTGGCTTTACGGGGCATGAACATTTTACCGAGGTGGGGCTGGTGCATATGAATGGGCGTATGTATGACCCTATGCAGGGCCGTTTTCTCTCGCCCGATAATCATATCCAAGACCCGTTTAATACGCAGAACTTTAACCGCTATGGGTATGTGCTAAATAACCCGTTAAGTTTAACCGACCCTAGTGGGGAGTTTTTCTGGTTTGCCGTGGCTATTGGTGCTTTCTTTGGTGGGGCTACGGCTGCCATGCAGGGCGGTGACTTTTGGGACATACTGGGCGGTGCGCTTATTGGTGGTATAGCAGGGGGGCTTGGCGCAGGACTAGGGAATTTGGCAGCCCAAGGACTGGGCTTTGCCAGTACGGGAGGTGCTGCGGCAGGCTTCTTTGGCAATGCGGCACTCTCGGTAACAGGGTTTGGTGCGGGCTTTACGGTAGGTTTTGTGGGCGGTTTTGCCAGCGGCTTTGTGGGTGCAGCAGGAAATGCGATGCTCAAAGGACAAAAATTTGGTAAAAGTTTACTTATGGGACTAAAAGCGGGCTTTTTTAGCGGTGTGGCTGCGGGGGTGCTTAACGGAGTAAGTGCTGGGCTAAAAGCCACCAAGAATGGCGGTAACTTTTGGAGTGGCAAACGCCCCGAAGTAAACTCCGTGAGTACACTAAAACCCCAAGGTATAGAACCTGTGGGGCTACCCAAACCCAAAGGAGATTTAAGTGGGTTGGAGGCGATTGACAGTTCAAATTCATTGAGTTCAAAACTAAATCCTGATAACTTTCAACTAAGTAATCCAACACTAAGAGCAGAAGTTGAAAATTTATATGGTAGTTTGGTAGAAGAAGTGGGGCACACTAACTTTGAATTCAAGGTTACGGGTGGAGATAGATACATTGGTTCAGATGGGAAGATTTATTCTTCGACTGATAATAGTTGGGTTCAAAACTCAAAAATAAGCAGTAAACACTTAATCAAAAATGGAGCAAGAGCAGTTGATTTAAGAATACGTGGAATTTCAGAGAAAACTTTTTATCAAGTGCTTGACAAAACTAATTTTCATCCTATGGGAATTTTTGATGGAGTTACAAGATATACTCGAAAGACTTTATACCCAATTGATAGACACACACATATATTTTTAAAATGAAAGATATCATTACAATACTTTTATGCACCATAACAATCTTTAATTGTACCTCACAAAATAAAGTTACTTTTCAGGACAATTTGTCTGATTACATTTCTAAAAAGAAATATTTATCAAATGGATATTCAAACATTGAGTATTCAAATAAATCAGGTATTTATACTAATTTTTGGTACAAAAAAAATAAAAAGAGTTATTTGATTTTTGTTAAAAATGAAGAGATTTATTTTGTTTTAGATTGTGGGTTATTACCTGTAGGAGACGATAGCGTTGGAAGAATTAAAAAATTATCTAAAAACGAATTTAAAAACTTAAAAAAATTAAGTTTTTCGTATGTTGTTGAAAACGTAATGAACGAATATCCTGAAGATAAAAAAACAACTTTTGAAGATTTTAGCGAGATAAAAAAATATCTGCCATATGAGGAATGTTTAGATGTAAATAAAGATATTTTTTTAGCTATCGAGGTTGAACTAGAAGTTCCCGTAGTTTTCCTAAGGGTGGAGGATGGTAGCTTGATAATGTCACCGTTAGAGGAATGAAGTTAAAATATCCCCCGCTGGCGCGAGGCTGTGTCTCGTGCCTTTTAACAACCAATAAAAGATAAAATTTTTACATTTAAAGCACCAATTCTTATACATGAGCAGAAAGTACAAATTTCGTAATCCCGAGGCAGCCTATTTTGTCAGTTTTGCAACTTGTTTTTGGATAGACGTTTTTACACGTCAATGCTACTTTTCCATTCTTGAACAATCGTTAAGCTTTTGTCGTAGTATAAAAAAAATGTGTGTTTATGCCTATTGTTTTATGCCCAGCCATGTGCATTTAATTTTCCGTGCTGAAGAAGAAAATCCGAGTGAAGTTTTACGAGACTTTAAAGCCTATACCGCAAAAAGGGTGTTGGAAGAAATTGAAGCACACCCACAAGAAAGCAGACAGAAATGGATGTTGGCTTTATTTGAACAAAACAAGCCAAGGCAGTTTTGGCAACACCACAACAAGCCTATTGAATTATGGTCAGATAAGGTGGTTAACCAAAAAATTTATTACGTACACATGAATCCAGTTCGGGCAGGGTTTGTTACTAGCCCTGAACATTGGAAATACAGTAGTGCAAAAAACTACAACAGATTGGCAGATAGCCAAATTGTTATTGATATTTAGATAGTTTGAATGATGGAAATTAATGAAAAACGTAGTAGTGGAAGTAGTATTGGCACGAGACACAGCCTCGCGCCAGCGGGGGGTATATTAGAAAAATCAAAAACTAAACTATGGATTGGAATTTAAAAGGAATTGTAGCAAACAATAGAAATGATAGCTCATTTATTTTAGGGAAGTGCAAAATCATGCAACATGATTGGATTCCAATTTTAGATAATAATGTGAGGGTTATGGACCCCGTAGAATTAAAATAAAAAAATCTTACTATCGCCAAAATAAAAAATCAAGATAAGGAAATTGTTTTTGGATATCTCGAGTATAAGTATGGCAGTGCTGATTCCGTAAAAGCTTATGCTATTTTTTCGGAAGGAAATGATAATTGGGTTTTTGATAAAATCATTTTTGAGCAAAGTAATTATACGTTAAAAGGCTATAATATTTGGGATTATGAATGGTTTCCCCTTAGTAAGAATAAGCCAAAAATTAAACACCCACATTATGAACAAACACACGAGCTTGAAATTGTTATGATTTTTGTTGATAATTATTCAACGATTCGATTTGGTTATACTGAATTTTCTAATGGCGTTTATGGTATTTACCTTCCGAAATAAAAATTATTATTAATTTAAAAATGTATAGATTTAAAAAAAATGTATCTAAAGATGACTGGCGAAGACAAGGTCAAGAGAATTATTTAAAAGATGTAGAGTTAATCTTTAAAAAATATCCATTAGTAGATTCTCACAATGATCATGATCATTGTGAATTTTGTGGTACAAAGTTCTCAAACCAAAAAGGTGACACTGTAGAAGGGTATACAACAGAAGAAGAATATCACTGGATATGCAAACAGTGTTATAATGATTTTAAAATTGATTTTAACTGGAAGAATTAATACCCCCCCGCTGGCGCGCCTGCGTGCCAATAAAAAGTAAAAAACGTTCTTTAACATTTTGAATTCCTTGCAGACAGCCTAACTGGACGTGGCTTTACGGGGCATGAACATTTTACCGAAGTGGGACTGGTGCATATGAATGGGCGTATGTATGACCCTATGCAGGGACGTTTTCTCTCGCCTGATAATCACATACAAGATCCTTTCAACACTCAGTTTTTTAATAGATATGGCTATGCGTTGCATAACCCACTGACGAACATAGACCAAAGCGGAGAGATATTAGGTTCTATACTAATTGGTGCGCTGATAGGAATAGTTACCAATGGTATAAATAACACTATAAACGGACAGGGCTTTTTTAAAGGTTGGGGCAAAGCAGCCTTGTTTGGTGCTATTTCTGGGGCTGTTGCCTTTGGCATTGGAGAAGCAGCCCTGGGCATTAAAGGCACGTTTCTATCTACGGGATTAGGAAGCATAAGTAATGCTTCAGTATTTCAGTTTGTGGCACATGGTTATTTGGGTGGTTTTATGAGTGTGGCACAAGGCGGAGAGTGGTAATGTTCCAAACCTGTTGGTAGTCTGTTTCTTAAAACATAATGTGTTGTAAATAAGATTTTTACATTAAAAAATGCTGTGTTTTTTAGTTAATGCCTCCCCTATTTTGTATTAAAATAAGCGCTTAGAAACGTTTTAATTGCGTTAGCTGCGTTATTGTGTTTCAAACGTGTTGGTGGGTAATTATTCCCTTCGTAATTCGTAATTAACCCATTCGTAATTCGTAATTAACCTATTCGTAATTCGTAATTAACCCATTCGTAATTCGTAATTAACCTATTCGTAATTCGTAATTAACCTATTCGTAATTAACCCATTCGCAATTCCCTTAATTTCTAAAGGTCAGAATTTGTTATTTTTACCGCAAAGCAAAAAACATGACAATAGCTACCGGTAAACCATTTCTAAAGTTCTTAATCCTTTCTCTTTGGGTTGTGTGTGCGGTTTCGGTGTATGCACAAAACGAAATTGCAACACCAATCGAAAAAACATCATCGCAAGATTGGACTCCCTTGTTAGATAGAAAGCTATCCAAATGGGAACCTTTTACAGGTATTCCGGAAGCGTCTGTACAAAAGTTGCCTAGATCGTATAAAAAGCGTTTAAAAGGTGATAAAAGACCACCCATTGGTTTGGGTGACCCTATGGGAATTTATACGTTGGAAAAAGACAATAACGGTGACTGGGTATTGGCGATTAGTGGCGAGGTGTATGCAGGATTAACTTCAAAAAAAGAGTATGCGAATTACCACTTAACCCTACTGTTTAAATGGGGGGAACAGAAATATGAACCCCGCTTGGAACGAAAACGCGATAGTGGAATTCTTTATCATTGCTATGGCGAACACGGTGCTTTTTGGGAGGTGTGGAAAGCCTGTTTAGAGTATCAGATTCAAGAAGAAGATTTTGGCGATTTGTATGTGTTGGGAGGCACAAAGGCAACTGTAAAAATTGATGATAATAAACAATGGGATCCTATGTCAACAAAGACACACCGTACGCATACCAAAAATGCCTTAGATGCTGAGTTACCCCATGGATCGTGGAACCGAATTGATGTTTATGTTGTTGGGGATAGTGCCATACATGTGACTAATGGAAAGGTAGTGTTGGCGTTAACAGATGCAAAAAAATCAACAGGTGAACGGTTAGCGTCAGGGCAAATTCAACTGCAATCCGAGGGCGCTGAATGTTATATGAAAGATATTAATATCAGACCTATCAGTGCATTTCCCGAAGCTATACGACAAGCCGCAAATCTTTAAATAATCCCCTTTACTCCTAATTTTTAATAATACTAAAAAACTTCTTCGGCGCTTATCTGACGTATGCCTATTTTAAGGTATTTCAGGTGTTACAGACTTGTCTGCCGACAAGACGTTTGTGCACCAGTTTAATTCCCCAATTCGTAATTATTCCCTTCGGTCATCAGTCGGCTCTTCCTTTGGTAGACAAGTCCTCCTTTTGCGAATCCACATGTCGTTATTAACCAATTCGTAATTAACCCACTCGTAATTATTCCCTTCGGTCATCAGTCGGCTCTTTCTTTGGTAGACAAGTCCTCCATTTGCGAATCCACATGTCGTTATTAACCAATTCGTAATTTATAATTCCCTCATTCGTAATTTTTCCCTTCGGTCATCAGTCGGCTCTTCCTTTGGTAGACAAGTCCTCCTTTTGCGAATCCACATGTCGTTATTAACCAATTCGTAATTTATAATTCCCTCATTCGTAATTTTTCCCTTCGGTCATCAGTCGGCTCTTCCTTTGGTAGACAAGTCCTCCTTTTGCGAATCCACATGTCGTTATTAACCAATTCGTAATTTATAATTCCCTCATTCGTAATTATTCCCTTCGGTCATCAGTCGGCTCTTCCTTTGGCAGACAAGTCCTCCTTTTGCGAATCCACATGTCGTTATTAACCAATTCGTAATTTATAATTCCCTCATTCGTAATTTTTTAATCGTAATTCACTTCCAACTTGCAAAAACCCAATTGGCTTTTTTATCTTTGACAAAACGATTTTATGGGTAGAGCATTTGAGTTTCGTAAGGCACGGAAAATGAAACGCTGGTCGGCAATGGCAAAGACCTTTACGCGCATTGGCAAAGACATTGTGATGTCGGTCAAAGAAGGTGGACCATATCCCGAAACCAACTCAAGGCTTAGGGCGGTAATCCAAAACGCCAAAGCGGCGAATATGCCCAAAGACAATATTGAGCGTGCCATAAAACGTGCTACCGACAAAAGTACCGAAAACTACAAAGAGGTGTTGTTTGAAGGTTATGCGCCCCACGGCATTGCCGTTCTCGTAGAAACCGCCACCGACAACAACAACCGCACGGTAGCAAACATTCGCAGTTATTTTAACAAATGTAACGGTAATTTGGGAACCTCAGGTTCGGTGGAGTTTATGTTTGACCATACCTGTAATTTTCGCATTCCTACAGAAGGTATCGACGCTGAGGCGTTGGAATTGGAGTTTATCGATTTTGGTGTTGACGAAGTGTTTGTGGATGAGGACGGAATTTTGCTTTATGCGCCGTTTGAAAGCTTTGGTGCCATTCAAAAAGAATTGGAAAACCGGGAAATTGAAATTTTATCCTCGGGTTTTGAGCGTATTCCCACAACCACCAAAGAACTCTCGGGCGAGGCTGCCGAGGACGTTGAAAAGCTTATTGAAAAAATTGAGGAAGATGACGATGTTCAAAACGTCTATCACACCATGGTCTTAGCCGAGTAGCGTTTTAGCGCGTTCCAAATCTTCGGGGGTATCAATACCCACACCCACAAAATCGGTTGTGAGCATTTGCATCACTTTTCCCATTTCCAAATACCGAATAGCTTCTATTTTCTCTGCCAATTCGAGTGGGGTTGGTTGTTGCGCATAAAATTCAAGAAGTGCTGCTTTGCGAAATGCATAAATGCCCACATGGCGGTATGCCTGTCCTGGGGCACGCATAAAGGGTATTGGCGCACGTGAAAAATAGAGTGCCCTACCCTGTTGGTCGCTAACTACTTTAACGACATTGGGATTTTCAAAATCTTCTTGGGTGCTAATGGGAATCATCAGCGAAGCCAAATCAATAGCTTTTTCGGTATCGGCACGAAAGGCATTTATCAAATCTGATAGGGCTTGCTTGGAAATAAACGGTTCATCTCCCTGCACATTGATAACAACATCGGCATCGAGGTGTTCTACGCATTCTGCTACGCGGTTGCTGCCACACTCGTGCTCTAGGGTGCTGCGAAATACATTCCCGCCCAACGATTGGACATGATGTTCAATTTTAGCTGAATCTGTAGCCACCCAAACCGCATCAAACAACTTGGTGTTTACTACAGCCTCATAGGTACGTTGCAATACTGTTTTTCCGTTTAGGTCTGCCAGGAGTTTTCCTGGAAAACGTTGGGCGTCAAATCGTGCCGGGATGACTGCTACTATTCGCATGGCGCAAAAATAGGCAAATCAATCCTGTTGAAAATAGTCATCGGAAAAACCAACCAAAAAAAGTGTTTCGGTAGCTCGGGTTACCGCCGTATACAACCAACGAAAATAGTTGGCATCTACCCCATCGGGCAAATAGGGTTGTTCCACGAGCACCCGCTTCCATTGTCCACCTTGGGCTTTGTGACAGGTAAAGGCATAGGCGTATTTAACCTGTAAAGCATTAAAAAACGGATTCTTCTTGACATTGGTGTATTGCTTGTATTGTGGCAAATGCGCATAATCTTCCCTTACAGCTTGATAGAGTTTGGTATTGTCCTCAAACGAAAGCGCATGGGAATCCATGTCCAGGGTATCTAAAATAAAAACGGTGTCAAAAGGTTCTTGATCCGGGTAATCGAGCATACGAATATGCACCTCGGCAAACCGAAAACCGTACAATTCTTTTATGGCTTTTACAGCAAGGACTTCTACAATATCGCCGTTGGCAATAAATCCTGGTCCAGAGTCGGGTGGCAGCCAGTGGTAGTTATTTTTCACTACCATAATCAAATCGCCAGTGGAGAGTTCGGGTTCTTTACCCAAAATTTGGGTACGAATTTGTTTGTTATATCCGTTAGCTCGTTTATTTGAGCGCACTATGCATGCCATTTCTTCCCTACCCACTTCACGAAAAGCGGTTTCTATGGCATCTTGGATTTCATAGCCGTCTTGTAGGCGCACCACATCAGGGAATTTTGCCAAAATAAACTGAAATAATGTCGTCTGCCCAGCAGTAAGTTGTTGTCGGATTCGGGTAGCGTTAAATAAAATCCCAGAATCTTTCCCTTGACGCACCACTTCGTTGAGTTCGATTTCGTTTGGAGTAAGCCCATGTTCCAACGATAAGACCCGCGCATCTAGCGCAGGGCTAAGTTCAGTGTGGACAGGCGGTAGCTGTGCCGTATCACCTACTAGCAAGAGTTTACAATCTTCTCCTGAATGTACGTAATGAATCAAATCGTGGAGCAGGGAGCCATTTTCAAAAAGTTTGCTTTGTTGTTGTTGGTCGGCAATCATGGAGGCTTCATCTACCAAAAACAAGGTGCGTTTAAATTTATTTTTCTGAAGCTTAAACGTAAGATTTCCCTGGCGCTGTTGTTGGGCAAAATAAATGCGTTTGTGTATGGTGTATGCAGTTCGGTTGGCGTAAGCCGCCATAACTTTTGCCGCGCGACCTGTGGGAGCTAAGAGTACGGTTTTGTAGCGCATTGCACCAATGGATTTCACCAATGTTCCAATAAGCGTGGTTTTTCCAGTGCCTGCAAACCCCTTCAATACAAACACCTCATTTTGAGTTACTGATGTTATAAATTCTGCAAGATCTTGCAATGCTTTTTCTTGTATGGGTGTGGGTGAAAACGGAAAGTTTTCATGGAGCTTGGTTACAAAAGCGGTTACATTCATGGGCTTAAATGTAGGAATGTTTTATGGAAGGGTGCAAAGAAGGAAAAAAATTGTAGATTTGTTTGCATCAAAATCAAAAATAAACATGAAAAAAATCTTACTTCCTGTACTTTGGATTCTCATCGTTTTCTTTGGCTACAAGTTGTACAATTCGATTTACGAACCTATCCAATTTAATAAAGTAAAAACGGAACGTTATGCAGATGTTATTCGCACCTTAAAAGATATTGGCAGTGCCCAAGTAGCCCATAAGAGTGTTACTGGAATTTATGCGCAAGATTTTAAAAGTTTAATAGCTTTTGTAGATACTGCCCAATATGTTTTGGTGGAAAAAAGAGATTCAAGCTACTTAGAATACAACCGCGTATACCGCATTGATATGCTTAAAGAAGTACAAATTATTGACACGCTTGGTTTTGCTTCGGTCAAAGATTCCCTTTTTGGCACCTCTAATCGTTACAAAAACATGGCAAAAGTACCTGTAAAAGATGTTGATACATCTTTTAGTATGAAAGCTGATATTATCGATAAAAACGGTTATCAAGTACCTGTATTTGAAGTGCGTGTTGCCAAAAACATAGTGCTTCATGATCAAAACGCATATTTGTTAGAACAAGAAAAAGCTACGGTTTCTGTAGATGGCGTAAATGGTCCTGATATTATTTTAGGATCCCTTTCTGAGGTTAGCACCAACGGAAACTGGCCGACTATTTACGATGCCGGAACACAAAATTAAAGTGCCTAACAGCGAAATGAATTTGTCCATTCACATTACTGTGGGTGGACTTTCTTTTTTTACGCATAATCCCAGCACGGGGCGCGTTTCAAAAATTCATAAAAAGCAATTTAGCCTGAGCCTACCCATTGAAAAGCTTCATGAAGAAATTTACAATGAACTAAAAGCACAAAACCTTATTGGGCAGGCATTTGATAAAGTGCGTTGTAGCGTTGAAAACAATTTAGCTACCCTAGTACCCAAATCGCTTTTTGAAGAAAATGCGTTACACGAATACGTCAAAAAAGATATTGACATTCAAAACAACGATTTTATTACTTACGATATTTTTCCAAGTACTGATTGGGTTACTGTATATGTTCCCTTTGTAAATGTGAACAATATGCTCATAGATGCCTTTGGGTCGTTTACCTATTTTCATGCGGTGAGCATTTGGTTACATGCCCTTAGCAAACACCCTACTGCCGATGGCAATCTTGTTTGGAGTATGTATAAAGAAAATAAGCATATACACTTGGCTCTACTCCGCGACAACAAATTGCAGTTCTACAATTGTTTTGAAGTCGATAACCCCAAAGATGTAGCGTATTTTACGCTGCTTATGGCAAACAAAAACAACATCAGTCCTAACGAAGTGCCGCTGTTTGTAGCGGGTGATATCATAGAAGATGACCCTACACACAAAGAATTGTTTACATTTATTAGAAGCATCAATTTTCTCACCCCACAAAACGATGCCCTTTCTGCTGCGCCAAGGCTGAACGCACATCAAGATTTTTGTTTGTTAAATTTGGGCTAATGCGAATCATATCAGGAAACTTAAAAGGACGTCGTATTCAACCCCCAAAAAACCTACCCGTACGCCCCACAACAGATCGTGCTAAAGAAGCCCTGTTTAATATCTTGATGCATCAATACGATTTTGAAAGTTGCTCGGTACTGGATTTGTTTGCCGGAACAGGAAGCATTAGCTATGAGTTTGCCTCTAGGGGTGTGCAAAACTGCACTGCTGTGGATCAAAATGCACGTTGTATTGCCTTTATAGATCAAACCACACAAGCGCTAGACCTTCCCATAACAACCGTTCGCATGGGAGTTATGCCTTTTTTGGAACGCCACAATACGGCGTATGCATTTGTTTTTGCCGACCCCCCTTATGCCTATACAACAGATGAATATCAGGAAATGATAGCTGCAATCTTTGCAAAAAACCTGCTTAAAAAAGAGGGATTACTTATCGTAGAACACACTGAACAGCTTGATTTATCAACCCTAGAGCACTTTACCAGCGCACGAAGCTATGGCGGCTGCGTGTTTTCGTTTTTTGAAGGCTAATTATTGTTTACCTGCCTGAAACAAATATTCTTTTTCAGCCTTGGTCAGGCTTTCATAACCTGAAGCAGCAATTTTATCTAGAATGGCATCTACCTTTTGTTGGTCAACCCCAGGATTCGTTTTTGAAGTACGCCTTTTTGCATTGCGCTTTTTTGTGGATTTTGATGCGCTAAAAAGCGATTGAAAAGCAGCTACCATGCGCATAAACCACCCACCAATATCGTTTCCTTTTAAGAATTCCCGTTGATAAATATACCCCCACAGGGCACCGCCTAAATGGGCAATATGTCCGCCAGCATTTGCAGTGGGTATTTGCACAACATCTAAGAATATAAACAGTAAAGCAACATATTTTAAGGGCACGGAAAACATAAACACCCTAACAGGCGAATTGGGCATATAAGATGCCATAAAAACGAGTACTGCCATCACCCCGGCAGAACTGCCAATAAGCATAGAAGATCGCGATTGAAAAGCAGGGAAAACATTATAAGAAAGTAGGTAAACAATTCCTCCTGTGACAATCCCCACAAAAAACGTATTAAGCAATAACTTTTCTTGGAACAGGTTTAGCATCAATCCTCCTGCAACGTAGAGAAGCAGCATATTCCAAAAAATATGCCCCAACGAACCGTGGAAAAATCCATACGTAATGAGTGTCCAAGGACGCACAAGTGTAGTTTGTATATCAGCAGAAAGTTCAAAAAATGTTAACCACCCCGAAAAAGAGCTATTAAACAAAAAGAAAAACGTATTTATCAACAGCGGTACTACAAACAGCACCGCCATAATGGCGATAAGTTTTTCTAGTGTATTTAATCGGGCATATCGAAGGCGTATGTGTTGCCAAAAATCCATTAGTTCCAACGGTTTTGATTAAACTGATTGCGTTTCCAGTACCACATTATCAAGAACCCAGTGATGGCACCGCCTACGTGGGCAAAATGCGCAATGGGTCCCATAGAGTAGGACGAAAAGCCGAAAAATAAATCCATCAGTAACACCAGTGGCACAAAGTATTTGGCTTTGATAGGTATCGGCAAAAAGATGAGCATAAGTTCGGCATTGGGAAACAAGAAAGCAAAGGCAACCAGTACACCATACAAGGCTCCTGATGCTCCAACCATGGTTACGTGGAATAACGATTGACTTTGCTGTAGCGTCCTGTATATTTCGTCTAAGGCATAGCCTTGCGCCACCAAATCATCCACCCAACCTTGTATTTGTAGATGATATACAAGGATTTGAAGTAGCGCAGCACCCAAACCCGTTGATAGGTAAAAAAACAAAAACTTATTTTTTCCCCACATTTGCACCAATGGCGATCCAAACATCCACAAGCCAAACATATTGAACAGAATATGCGAAATACTCCCGTGCATAAACATATGCGTTAGCAATTGCCAAAAGCCAAAAAGATCATTTTTTGGGTAATGCAATGCCAAAACGTCATAGGCGATTTGCCCTACAAATTGACTGCCTATAAAAATCAACACATTGATAATAATCAATTGCTTGATGATGTCGGGTATGTTTCTCATGGTGTAAAAAAGCGGTCTAACTCCTGCGGTGTTAATACCCTAAAGGTGCGTTTCCCCTCTGGGGTACGGTCGGGTTCTTTGCACAAAAGGAGTTTATGTATCAATTCTAATTGTTCGTGTGTTTCCATAGCGCGTCCCGTAGGAATACTGCGTTGCTTTGCAAGCGAACGCGCCATAACATCACGTTGCGAAAAGGCATGAACCGTGCCATTAGCGGTCTGTGTCAGCCATTGTTCTAAAAAGTCAGGGATATCCTCTACGGCAAATACCTCGGGTATGGCATCAAATTCAACGGTATCCGCTGCGGCATTATGGATGCCAAATCCGCTTTCAATTAAGAGTTGTGCATGCATGTTAAGGGTATCTATACTTGGACGATCTAAAGTCAGGGCAAGCGGGACGGCAAGTTGCTGCGATAACACCTCTTGTGTTTCCCAATCGCGCATATACACTTCATACAACACCCTTTCATGAGCGCGGCGTTGGTGTAGCAAAAGCACACCATTTTGATGGGGTGCAATCAAATATTTTTGGGCATACTGAAACGAAAAACTTATGCTATTGGTGTTGGTTTCAATCAAGGGTTCGTTGATTTCAGTCAAAAGCGTGTCCTCAAAGGAAACCGTTCGAGAGGGTTGGTTTAACTTAGAAGAAGACGCAAAGGGATTAAAGTCTGGATTGACTGAAACGCGTGGCGCTACAGGTGCGGCTTTGTGCTGCGCATAGGTGGTATCAAGTGTATCATCTTTGAGAAAATCCAACACTGGAGCAATACTAAACTGCCCCAAACTGTGTTTGATAGCCGCACGAAGTACCGCATAAAGTGCGTGCTCATCTTCAAACTTTACCTCTGTCTTTGTGGGATGAATATTGATGTCCAATTGGTTTGGTGGAACGGTCAAATACAAAAAATAGCCCGGTTGGTGATCAGGAGAAAGCAAGCCCTCGAAGGCTGCCAAAACGGCATGATGTAAGTAGCCACTTTTCACAAAGCGGTTGTTGACAAAGAAAAACTGTTGGTGACGTGATTTTTTGGCAAAGGTGGGTTTGAGCACAAAGCCCGAAACCGTTACCAAATCGGTGCTTTCGGAAACGGGTACCAAACGTTCGTCAAATTTTCCGCCAAAGACATGTACAATACGTTGTCTTAATGATGATGTGGGCAATTGGAATACTTCGCTACCGTTGTGAAAAAGTTCAAAATGAATGTCGTGATGCACCAATGCCACACGGTGAAATTCATCAGTAACATGACGAAATTCTACTTGAGTGGACTTTAAAAAATTGCGCCGTGCGGGTATGTTGAAAAACAAGTTTTTTACGGTTACAGAGGTGCCTTGAGCAGCGGTTGCGCGCTGTTGCTGCGTAACTTCTGAACCCTCAATATCAATGCGCACGCCCAGTTCGTCGTCTTTTGTTTTTGTAATGAGTTGTACTTGAGCTACTGCGGCAATACTCGCCATGGCTTCGCCACGAAAGCCTTTTGTGGAGAGGTTAAACAAATCGTCGGCTTTTTGAATTTTAGAAGTGGCATGACGTTCAAAGCACATTCGAGCATCGTTTTCGCTCATCCCTTTTCCGTTATCTACCACCTGAATATGGGCTTTACCGGCATCTTTTACAATTAGTGAAATTCGTGTTGCTCCAGCATCAATGGCATTTTCAAGGAGTTCTTTGACTACCGACGCTGGACGTTGCACCACCTCACCGGCAGCAATTTGGTTCGCGACGTGGTCGGGAAGTAATCGGATGATATCAGACATAAGAGCTAAAATATACTTAGGTCAAAATCCAACACATATAAGGCGATAAGCAATAAAACAGCAATGATGAGCAACAATCGTGGCGAAATACTTCTGTTGCCTCGGTTGCGACTCATGTCACGGGCTTCGTGCCAGTGTGCCCCAAAATCATTGGCGTTGGGCGTATCTCGGTATTGCTCAAAAGCAGAACCAAACGCATAGGGATTTGCCGATTGCTTGCCCTTATAGTAGCGCGGGGTGTAGTTAAACCTGCGGTTTTTTCGTTGTTTTAAAAATGATAATCGCACAAATCTGGTATGAAACTCAAATGTACAAAAAGCAAAGGAATGCGCGCAATGGCTATCTTTGTTTTATGGAAGCATCTCTTCAACACTTGGCAGCGTGGCTTAAAACCCCTGCAAAAATGGTCATCATACCCCACAAAAACCCCGATGGCGATGCCATGGGCAGCAGTTTGGCGTGGCAAGGAATTTTACAACAATTGGGGCACACCGCAACGGTAATTTCCCCAAACGACTACCCAACTTTCTTGCATTGGCTACCTGGTCACAGTACTGTGGTGAATTATGAAAACACTCCCGAAAAAGCCATTGCGCTTGTTGCCGAAGCAGATGTGGTATTCACCTTAGATTTTAACACACTCAAACGCATTGATGCATTGGGAGAATGCGTTGAAAAAAGCAAGGCAAAAATTGTGATGATTGACCATCACCAAGAACCCGATGACTATGCCGACCTGATGTTTTCAGAGCCGTCTATCGGGTCTACTTGCGAACTTTTATACAACATTATTGTAGGGTTAGGCCACAAGGAACGCATCACAAAAGACATTGCCAGTTGCTTGTATACGGGGATTTTAACCGACACGGGATCTTTTCGTTTTCCCAGCGTAACGGCTGATACACACAAAGCGGTGGCGGAACTTATATACAGAGGTGCAAACCACAGCTATATTCACGAGCAAATTAAAGACACCGCCCGTCCCGACCGATTAAAATTATTAGGAATTGCCCTACAAAATATGGTGTTTTTGGAGGATGTTAACACAGCGTATATCACGCTAAGTCAAGACGAATTACGACAATGCCATTTTCAAAAAGGAGATGCCGAAGGTTTTGTAAACTACGGTTTGTCCGTATCGGGAATCCGCATGGCAGTACTTATGATAGAGTACCAAAACGAAGGAGTCGTGAAACTTTCGTTTCGAAGTAAAGGGGATTTGCACGTTAATACGTTTGCCAAAACCTATTTTGAAGGCGGCGGACATATAAATGCCTCAGGGGGTATCTCAAAACGTGATTTAGCAGAAACAGAACGTTATTTTGTTGATTCCGTTAGAAGCTTTATGGCACCCTAGTCTCGCGACTTATTTTTTTGTATTTTTCAACCCTCAAACAACGTTATGATGAAACATACCATACTTCTTGCAACCAGCCTGCTTTTGGCTTTTGGTTGTTCAACCTCAAAAAGTGGATTAGACAAAGGGCTATACGCCGATATCAAGACCAACAAAGGCAATATCCTTATTGCGCTCACTTATGACAAAACCCCAAATACGGTAGCAAATTTTGTATCCTTAGCCGAGGGCACTAACAATCAAGTAGACAGTATCTACAGGGGTAAACCTTATTACAACGGTATCATTTTTCACCGTGTGATTCCTGATTTTATGATTCAAGGGGGGGATCCTACGGGGACAGGTCAAGGGGGTCCTGGATACAAATTTGAGGATGAATTTGTTGAAGAACTCAAACACGACGGTGCGGGGGTACTCTCTATGGCAAACGCAGGGCCGAATACCAACGGAAGCCAGTTTTTTATCACCCACAAAGAAACCCCTTGGCTAGACGGGAAACACAGCGTGTTTGGACGTGTGGTAACTGGACAAAATGTTGTGGATTCCATTCAACAAAACGACACCATTCTTGCGGTTGATATTATCCGCAAAGGCAGCGATGCCAAAAAATTTAAAGCCGATAAAGTTTTTGACGCTTATTTTGATGGGATTGAAGAACGCAAAGCGGCACGCATTGCGAAACTCGAAAAAGTAAAAACTGATAAAGCTGCGGCATTAGCGCAACTTAAAGAAGAAGCTACAACTACAAAAAGTGGATTGTCTTTTGTGATAACCAACAAAACCGATGGTGCAGCCGTTGTGCCCGGTGTTACTGCTTTTACACATTATGCAGTATACTTTGAAGATGGTAGGCTTTTGGATACTTCCATAGCAGCTATAGCCAAAGCATACGATCAGTACGATTCTCGAAGAGATAACAGTGGTGGATACAGCCCTATTGAGGCACGCGTTGATCCCGAAGTGGCTCTTATTGAAGGCTTTAAAGAGGGTTTATCCCTTCTTAAAGAAGGTGAAAAAGCTACCCTTTATTTGCCGTCAGATATCGCCTATGGCGAAGGAAACGCCGTAATTCCTCCCAATACTACGCTTGTTTTTGAGGTGGAAATTGTGGAAGTACGCGGGGAATGAATCGGCGGATACGGATCCGTATTTTAGTAGCCTTAGCCGTATTTTTTGTTGTATTCGTATTCTTAAAGAATCACCCCCTTTGGGTGGAACAGTATTACGCTCAGGGACTCTACCCCTATATTTCAACGCTCAATCAACGTTTATGGTCATGGATACCGTTTTCAGTTGGCGATGTAGGTTATATACTAGGCATTGCCTTGCTCATTCGAGGGCTTTTCCGTTTTTCGTTTAGACAACATTTTTGGAAATCTATTGGTATAATTGGTATACTAGTAGCGCTTTTTTACACCTCATGGGGATTGCATTATTTTAAAACCCCTATGCGTGTACAGCGCGAATTGCCAGATACGCTATCCGTAGCGCAATTGATCGCAACCACAACCCACTATGCGCAGCAAACCAAAAGCCTCCATGGAAAGTTAAGCCCATCGGCTGCTCAAAAAATAGAAACGAATGTTAGTGCAACTGTACTACTCGACTTGGCTACGCAAACCATGGAAGAAACCCCTTTGCGCCCTGAAAAGCTACACGGCAAAGCCAAGGCTACGCTATTCCCTACCCTGCTTAGCTATATGGGGTTTGGTGGCTATGCAAATCCGTTTACGCACGAGGCACAAGTAAATACCTTACAACCCAAATTGCGCATCCTTACTACGGCCTGTCATGAAATTGCGCACCAGTGGGGCTATGCTGCCGAGGATGAGGCAAATTACATCAGCATTAAAGCCACGACACAAGCGGAAAACACATTGGTTGCCTATGCGGGAAACCTGTTGGCGTTTCAGTATCTCATAAACACGCTATCCCGAAACAATACGGACACAGCAAAAGAAATTGTCGCAACCCTTCCCGAAGGGGTTTTAGAAAACATACGTGAAGCGCGCGCCTTTTGGCTTAGCTATCAAAATCCGTTTGAAGTGGTCTTTGAAAAAAGCTACGACCACTACCTAAAAGCAAACCACCAACAAGCGGGCATTCAAAGCTACTCGTTGGTGGTTGGTTTGCTCGTGGATGATTTTGTTAGTCTAAGATAACCGGTGCCCCTGCTGCTGTTGCTTTAGCAATAACTGCCTCCGTTTTTTGCGCTAGGGCATCTACTTTGTTTTTTAACTGAATCAAAAGGGTTGCTGCCATATCATAACTTTCCATATGCATTTGGGTAGGCCCATAGGTATTGGAATAAAATCCACGGGAAGCTACAGACATGCGCGATGAAAGCGTTGGCGTATCCTTCTCGCCTACTTCTTTTTTGGCAGGACTACCGTTTAGCTGTTTATCAATATCTTTTTCCTCTTGCTGCAACGCATACAGGGTTTGATGCAATGCCTGTTGCTGCTGTTGTGCAAACGACAATCCCTTAGCCAAGGCGTCGATTTTCTTTGACGTAGTGCTGAATTTTTTTCGCAATTTTTCCGCACGAACGTACAGGGCGTTCAGTTTTTCTCTATAACTGGCGTGCGAAGCTGCCGTTGGGTTTTCCAACACATTTTGACGCAAACGGATCACTTCAAAAGACTGTTTTTGTGAAAGTTGTGTGAGCGTACCCTTATGGGCTTTAAACAACTGCACTTGATAGGTTCCGGGGGCAACGTTGGTGCGTATGCCACGACCGCTATCATTATCGGCATGTATGTCTATGGCTGCTGGCATCAGCTGTTGCAAATCCCAATGCACACGATGAATACCCTGGGTATAGTCGCCTGACACTTCAGCAAGCTTGTTTCCAGCAGCGTCTGAAATACGAAGGATCGCCTTTGGTTGTTGTTCATTCATTTCGGCATCTAAGGCCTCCCAACCCGGGAAAGGAATATCCTGCTTCTCTTTATTGAGTGCCTTTTCCGCTTTTTTGCGTTGTGCTTTTAGGGTTTTGATGTCTTCCGAAATGTAGTAGGTAAACTGCGCCCCGTATTTCGGGTTTTTAGCCGTAAAGAACGATGCCCCTTGACTGGAAGTACCCCCGCGAATTTCCACATATTGCAACGCCTTTCGAACGGGAAAAAGGGTTGCCCCTTGCGCCAATGTTGCTTCTGTAATTTCACGTAACGGGCTATAATCGTCTAACACATAATAGCTGCGTCCAAAGGTGGCTGCCACAAGGTCGTTTTCACGTTTTTGAATCGCCAAATCCCGAACCGAAATGGTTGGCATCCCCTGACTGAATTTATGCCATTTTGCGCCTTGGTTTACACTCACATACACCCCGTATTCTGTTCCTAAAAACAAGAGGTTTGGATTGACATGGTCTTGTACCAATCGCCATACGAGTGTTCCCTCGGGAAGCCCGTTTACTATAGCTTTCCACGATTTGCCCCCGTTGGTGGTTTTGTACAGGTAGGGTGCATAATCCCCAAATTTATGGTTGTCCAGCGCCACATAGGCTATTTTGGTGTCAAACAAATCGGCTTTGATATCGTTTACAAATGCTGTGGCAGGTACCCCGGGGAGTTTGTCTACCGTTTGGCTTGTCCACGAAGCACCCCCGTCTTTTGTGGTATGAAGCAAGCCATCATCGGAACCCGCGTAGAGTATATTTTCATCTTGTGCAGATTCTGCTAAAGAAGTCAACGTATTGTACGTGGACATCGCATAGACATCCCAAGCACCATCCCAGCTTTGCTGACGCCCCATGATGGGTAGCGACAGACGTTCTTCGTTTTTTGTTAAATCGCTAGAAATGGGCGTCCAGCTATCTCCCCTATTCTCGGATCGCCACACACGCTGTGAAGCAAAATACAAGCGCTTTGGATCGTGCTGACTCACCAATATAGGCGCATCCCAATTAAAGCGTTCATAAGGCTCGTTTAAGCCGTTTTGCGGACGGATATACACCGCTTCGCCCGTGGTGCGGTCTACACGATGCAGGTTTCCTTGCTGCGACTGTGCGTAGACAATATCTGGATTTCCGGGTTCTGTAGCGGGTTGGTGCCCATCGCCACCCAACAGCACAAACCAATCGGCATTGCTGATGCCATTGCTTTTTAGGGTTCTTGAGGGGCCGCCTTGCGTATTGTTGTCTTGCGTACCGCCAAAAATATTGTAAAACGGATAGGCATCATCCACGGCAACCTTATAAAACTGTGTGAGGGGCAGATTGTTGACAAACTTCCAGTTTTGGGTGTTGTCAAAAGATTCGTACAACCCGCCATCGGTGCCAATCAGCAAATAATTGGGGTCGTCTTTTTTGAACACAAGTGCGTGACTGTCTACGTGCTTGTTGGTTTCGTTCATCTGGTAAAAGGTCTTTCCTCCATTTTCCGAAACCTGTACGTAGTTGTTCATCAAGAAGATTTTATCAAACACGTGGGGCGAGGCTATCAGTTCTTGGTAGTAATGCGGACCTGTGCCGCCAGAAACGGTATCGGACATTTTTGTCCAGCTTTCTCCCCCATTGACAGAACGGTATACCGCCCCAGTACGGCGGTCTAACTCAATAGCTGCGTAGAGTACATCGGGGTTGATGGGCGAAATCGCTAAGCCGATTTTCCCCATATCGGACGTGGGCAGTCCTGTGTTTAGTTTGCGCCAAGTATTACCTCCATCAACAGATTTGTAGAGTGCCGTTCCGGGACCGCCTCCCATATAAGCGGCTACGTTACGGTGGCGTTGCCAGCTTGCAGCGTACAGCACATCGGGGTTTTTGGGGTCAATTACTAAATCGGTAGCACCCGTCCATTCGTTGAGGTCTAGGGTTTGTTTCCATGTGGCACCGCCATCTGTGGTTTTATACAATCCGCGTTCGCCTCCAGAACTCCAAAGAGGCCCTTGCGATGCCACCCAAACGGTATTTGAATCTGTGGGGTGTACAACAATTTTTGAAATATGCTCTGAGGTTTTCAGTCCTTTGCTTTCCCAAGATTTTCCGCCATCACGGCTTACAAATAGGCCGTGTCCAATGCCTACATGGCGCCCACCCACATTTTCTCCGGTTCCCAACCAAACGGTTTGGGTGTTGCTAGGATCAAGTGTAATAGCCCCCGTAGAATAAAAAGATTGATCGTCTGTTAGCGGTTTCCAAGTGGTTCCGGCATTGGTAGTTTTCCATACGCCCCCCGAACCCACGGCAACATACCAGATGTTTTCGTTATTGGGGTCAATGGCAATATCGGCAATACGCCCTGACATAAATGCCGGACCAATACTTCGAAACGAAAATCCACTTAAGGCGGTATCTAAGGGGCTTTTGTTCGCTTCCTTATCTTGAGCAAAAAGGAAGCCAACAGATAAAAAAACAATAAGCGTTAGGTAGTGTAGTGGTTTCATAATAAGCGATTTACGGTAATGGTGGTCTAATTTACGATTTTTCTTTAAAAGTCGCTTTGGCTTACGAATAATATGAGATAGAGTTAATAAACAAAATACTCATGTAGTCTATTTAGACAGACTACTTCCTACTCCACCGTAACAGATTTCGCTAAATTTCTAGGTTGATCTACATTACAACCACGCAACACGGCAATATGGTAAGAAAGCAACTGTAAGGGCACAGTAGCTAAAATAGGTACCAAAGACTCCGTAATTTCTGGAATTTCAATAACGTGATCCGAAAGGGTTTTTACGCTTTTGTCCCCCTTAGTAACAATAGAAATAATCTTTGCATTTCTAGATTTGATTTCTTGAATGTTACTAACAATTTTTTCATAGTGTCCTTTGTTAGTGGCAATAACCACCACTGGCATATTTTCATCAATCAAAGCAATAGGACCGTGCTTCATCTCCGCTGCAGGATATCCCTCTGCGTGGATATATGATATTTCTTTAAGCTTTAATGCCCCCTCGAGTGCTGCAGGAAAATTGTATCCTCGACCCAAGTACAAAAAGTTTGTGGCATCTTTGTATTGATTCGCAATTTTTGCAATGGTTTTATCAAACTTAAGTACCTCTTCAATTCGTTCAGGAAGTGTTATCAGCTGAGTTGCAACACGGTCAAAATCATCGTTAGAGATCGTACCATTTAACTGACCCAGGCGAAGCCCTATCATGGTAATAATGGTTAACTGTGTAGTGAATGCCTTAGTTGAAGCCACTCCAATTTCAGGACCAGCATGGGTGTAAGCTCCAGAGTCTGTTTCACGAGCAATAGAAGAGCCTACCACATTACAGATGCCAAAAACAAAAGCGCCCTTTTCTTTGGCAAGTTTAATGGCAGCAAGCGTATCAGCAGTTTCACCAGATTGTGAAATGGCAATGACAATATCGCCCTGATTTATAATGGGATTTCGGTATCTAAACTCCGAAGCATACTCCACTTCAACAGGGATACGCGCTGCATCTTCGAACAAATACTCTGCCACAAGTGCAGCGTGCCAAGAGGTACCGCAAGCCACAAGGGTAACTCTTGAAGCATTTTTAAAAACCTCTAAATGCTGTTCGATGCCAGAGATATTAATCTTTCTATCTTCAAGAAGAAGCCTTCCTCTAAAGGTGTCCTGAATTGCCTGAGGCTGCTCGTGTATCTCTTTAAGCATAAAATGATCAAAACCCCCTTTTTCTATTTTTTCAAGAGATAATTGGATTTCCTGAATGTTTGGGGTAATGGCTTTATCATCTAAAACGGAATACATTTTAAATCCATTTTTTCTAGATATAATTCCCATTTCATTATCATCTAAATACACCGTGCGTTTTGTGTATTCAATAAACGGCGAAGCGTCAGAAGCAATAAAAAATTCATCTGTTCCAATGCCTACAGCAAGTGGGCTACCAAGTTTTGCAACAATAATTTCATCCGGCATATCTGTGTCAAAAACCGCAATGGCATAAGCACCCACTACTTGAGAAAGTGCAAGCTGTACGGCTTTGCAAATCATAACATTTTCAGTTTGTTTTATATGCTCAATTAAGTTTACCAAAACCTCTGTGTCGGTATCCGATGAAAACTGAAACCCGTTATCAATAAGCATTCTTTTCAGTGAAGCGTAGTTTTCAATGATGCCATTGTGTACAATAGAAATTTTTCCAGAATTCGAAAGATGTGGATGCGCATTAGTATCGTTAGGCACACCATGCGTAGCCCAACGCGTATGACCAATTCCGATGGTTTTTGAGTTTGTGGTATTTTTCTGAATTCGTTTTTCTAAATCAGAAACTTTACCCTTGGATTTAATAATTTCAAAATCATTACCAAATAAGGCAATTCCAGCACTGTCATAACCTCTGTATTCCAAACGTTTTAACCCCTTAATAATGACAGGAAATGCCTCCCTATATCCAATATACCCAACAATTCCACACATATTTTTAAGATTATAACACTGCCGTTTAACTTTGCAATATAAGGCAATTATTAAAAGTCCAAAATTAGCAAAAAAAGCAGCACCAGATAAAATGCATTTCATGACGCTGCAATGCGTACTTTTGCCCTATGCGAAGAAAAAAGCCAATTCTCCCCATTGAAAACCTATCCATTGAGGGCATTGCCAAAAAAGGCAAAGGTGTAGGACGCACCCCCGATGGGCAAGTCGTATTTGTACAGGGTGCCATCCCTGGCGATGTGGTCGATGTAGCCATACAAAAAAAAAGACGCCGACACCTAGAGGGAAAAGTTTCACATTTTCACAAAGAGAGTTCGGAAAGAATTACACCCAAATGCGCGCATTTTGGCACTTGTGGCGGATGCACTTGGCAACACATGGATTATCCCGCACAACTTCGCCACAAACAACAGGAGGTTGTCGATGCCCTGAATCGTATTGGCGGTGTAGATGTAGCTGAATTTGCCCCAATTATAGGGTGCAAAAACACTTATGGCTATCGCAACAAAATGGAGTTTAGCTTTTCGGCTAGACGTTGGCTTACTCCAGAAGAAATTAACGGAAATGAACCCGTAACTGACAAAACCGCCCTTGGCTTTCATATCCCCGGAATGTGGGATAAAATTGTAGATATTGAGCATTGCCATTTACAAGAAGAACTTCCCAATCGCATTAGAAACGAAGTAAAAAAATATGCACGTCAAAATGAGTTGTCATTTTATGATGCCAGAGAAAAAAGTGGTTTTTTACGCTCGTTGATGCTTCGCAACACCCTTGCGGGCGAAATCATGGTGGTAATGCAATTTTTTTATGAGGACAAGGTGGCACGAACAGCCTTCCTAGAGCATTTAAAAGTTACCTTCCCAGAAATTACTTCTTTACAGTATATTATAAACGAAAAAGCAAACGACACGATTTACGATCAAGAAATTATCTGCTATCACGGTACGACTTTTATCACGGAACGCATGGATAATTTGGCATATCGCATTACGCCAAAAGCATTTTATCAAACCAATCCCGCACAGGCAGAAGTACTTTATGCCAAAGCCTTAGAATTGGCTGAGCTTACAAAAACAGATGTAGTCTATGACCTGTACACCGGACTGGGCACGATTGCGCAATATGTGGCGCATGCATGTGAAAAAGTAGTGGGCGTGGAATCGGTTCCTGAAGCCATAGCGGCAGCTAAGGAGAATGCGAAGCGTAACAATATCAACAATACTGCTTTTGAAGTTGGCGATATGCGCAAAGTTTTTACTGACGATTTTGTTGCGCGACACGGAAATCCCGATGTGATTATTGCAGATCCTCCACGCGATGGCATGCATAAAGATGTAATTGAACAATTACTTAAATTAAAAACACCTAAAATACTGTATATCAGCTGTAACCCACAAACACAAGCGCGTGATTTAGCACTGCTTTGTGAGCAATATGAAGTAAAAATAAGCCAAGCGGTAGATATGTTTCCACACACACAACATATAGAAAATATCGTACTTTTGAAACTCAAGAAATGAACAAATACTCCTACTTCATACTGTTGTTAGCTACAGCTTTTTTCAGCTGCGAACCAGATGATATTTGCCTTGCCGAAACACCGGGTACACCAAATCTAATTGTTGTCTTTTACGATGAGAGCAACCCTGAAGTTAAGAAATCCGTTACAGATTTACAGGTTAAAGGGGTTGGCACTGAAGGAATTGCACATACAGGCACCGCAGACTCTATTGTCATTCCATTAAAAACAAAACTTTACTCCACTTCATTTGTGTTCACAACGACCGTCAACAATACCAGTTCTAGCGATACGCTAACTCTAAATTACGACACCCAAGATGTGTTTATTAGTCGGGCATGTGGTTATAAAACGACCTTTACTAATTTGACTTCTGAGCTTTCAAATTCTGCAGTTTGGATAAAAAAAATAGAACTAGTAAATACTTCAATTTCAGACAGTAAAACAACTCATGCTAAAATATTACATTAATTTTTTGATCCTATTGTTTTGCAGTCAAATTTGGGCGCAAAACGAAGCAAAAGCCGATAGTTTAGCTAACGAAATCCGCTATGGACTTCGTTTGGGCGTAGACATGAGTAAGCCCATTCGCATGTTTCTTGAGCCAGACTATAAAGGGCTTGAGCTTGTGGGAGATTACCGACTCACACGCAATCTTTTTATTGCTGGGGAATTGGGCAACGAAACCAAAACAGTAAATAAAGATGCTGTTCATTTTAAAACCTCAGGTTCTTACCTAAAACTCGGCGTAGACTACAACGTTTATGACAACTGGGCTGGCATGGATAACCTTATTGTTGTTGGATTTCGTTATGGATTTAGCCGTCACCAGCAAACCCTTTTGGGGTATGAAAGGCTAATAAACAATCGTTATTGGGAAGAAGACAATCAAGTAATGCTAGACACTCCCAAAACCTATGATGGACTTAATGGACATTGGATTGAGTTACAATTAGGTATAAAAGCAGAACTTTTGCGAAACCTGTATATGGGAATAAGCATCCAAATGCACCGCTTAATTTCAGATAAAGACCCCGAAAACTTTGAAAACCTATTTATCCCAGGATTTAATAAGGTGTTAACGGACAACCCCTATGGGGCTGGTCTAAACTACACCATCAGCTATCAAATTCCCATTTTCAAGAAGTAATCAGCATTTTTTGGGTGTTTTTTTCCATGGGTACTTCACCCATAGCTCCTCCCCTTTTACCAAGAATTTGGGCGCACAAAAACTTGCCAATACCGCCGAGCCCAACAACAAAGGCAAATATGGCAACGGTAGTAATACTCCTATACCTATTCGAAAGAAAACGAATAATACACCAAACACAACGAGATTTAGAATTAAGGCTTTAGTTTTTACGCGCATTTATGATGATTTTAGTTTATGAAGTTTTTTGGTTCCACTGTAAAGCTCGTATTTCACCAATTTGCTTTCCAGTTTTCCGTTAAACAATTTGATTTTTCTCGAGGGGCGCAAACCTACAGACTTAATCGCTTCAAGGTTTGAGGTAATTAACCAAGCGTTTGTTCCGGCGTAGTGTTGCTTTAGCGTATCTCCAATGCGCTTATAAAATACATGTACATCAATGGGAAGTCGCTCTCCGTAAGGCGGATTAAAAGCTATATGAAGTGGTTTTTCTGGTTGCTCTTTTTGCGTTTGAAAAAAATCGCTTTGTGAAATGGTGATAAACTCCGAGAGGTTTGCGTTTTGCACATTTTGCTGCGCCTTACCTACCGCAGAGGGTGCTTTGTCATAACCTGTTATTGTATGCGGAAACTCACGCACTTTTTTCAACGCCGATTCTTCTATTTTGGTATAAAGTTCATCATCCCAATCCAACCATTTTTGAAAGGCAAATTCCTTACGGTTCAGGTTTGGAGGAATGTTACAGGCAATCATAGCAGCCTCAATAAGTAAGGTGCCACTACCGCACATAGGATCTAAAAAATCGGTTTCACCCCTCCAACCCGATAGCAACAACATTCCAGCTGCCAAAACCTCATTAATGGGAGCAATATTTGTAGCGCCCCGATAGCCACGCTGATGCAAGGAGTCGCCCGAACTATCCAAGGAAACTTCAACAAACCTGTCTGTTACATACAAATGAATACGCAAATCTGGAAAATCCTTGTCCACACTGGGGCGACTGCCTGTACGCTTACGAAACCTATCCACCAAACCGTCTTTGGCGCGCTGCGCCACATACATACTGTTTTGGGCTTTTTGCATCATAACCGTTGCACTAATAGCAAAGGTTTGTTCTGTGACCATATACTCCTCCCAAGGTAGTTGTAGCATGGCATCATAAACATCATTTTCAGAAGAAATCGTTTGTTTGCCTATAGGCTTAAGAATACGTAGTGCGGTGCGCAAGCACAGATTTGCTTTATACATAAACCCCGTATCGCCTACAAATTGTACATTGCGAACGCCTGTTTGCACAGATTGTGCACCCAATTGCTTGAGTTCCTGGGCTAAAATTTCTTCAAAACCAAAGAGGGTTTTGGCAACCATAGGGAACAAACCCTGTTCGTTCTTTTTCATGGGGCTAAAATAGTTTAAATTTGCAGGATGACAGAAGCTAATCCTGCATGGTATAAAACGTGGTTTGACACCCCTTTTTACCACACCTTGTATCAAGACAGAAATATAGATGAAGCGCAGTTTTTTCTACAAAACCTTATTAACCACCTCCAATTAAAGCCTGACAGCAATATTTTGGACATCGCCTGTGGGCGTGGACGGCACGCCTTGTATTTGGCAACACAAGGCTTTGCCGTTACAGGAATTGATTTAAGTCCAAACAGTATTTTATATGCTCAAAATGAAGCGACTGCCAAGGGCATAGACGCGGAATTTTATGTGCACGATATGCGTACGCCAGCAAAACAACCCGCAGATGTGGTACTTAACATATTTACCAGCATAGGCTATTTTGAGGATAAAAAAGACAACACCAAAGCTATACAGGCATTTTATGATAGCCTAGTGCCTGGGGGTGTCGCAGTAATTGATTTTTTACATCTGCCTTGGGTTCAAAAGCATTGGGTAGCGGATGAAGTTACTACAAAAGGAGATGTTACATTTACCCTAAAGCGCAGCTTTAGCAATGGCTGGATTAAAAAAGATATTGGTTTTGTCCATGAAGGAAAACCTTTTTCCTATTCAGAGCGCGTGGCAGCATTGGAGCTTTCAGATTTTAAAGAAATGTTTAATAAGGTTGGGTTTACCATTAAGGATGTTTTTGGTGACTACAGCCTCACGCCCTTTGACTCCGAAACGGCTAAACGCTTAATTTTAGCAGTCCAAAAATGAATATAGTACTTCCCTTTTTTTCAGTGATTTTGGGCGCAGTTCTGGTCTTAGCGGGGGCAGCAAAATCGCAAAAATATCTAAAGCTATTATTAGCCTTTAGTGGTGCTTTTTTATTATCTACTACGGTTACAGCACTTTTACCAGAAGTTTTTGACCACGCTGAAGCAACTATCAGCTATTGGATTTTAGGAGGTATTGTGGTTCAACTTGTACTGGAAAATCTTTCCAAGGGTGCCGAACACGGACACATTCACATACACCACGTCTCAAAATTACCCTGGGCGTTGTTAATCGGGCTTTCTTTGCATGCGTTTATAGAAGGGTTCCCCTTGCATCATCATCACGAATTGCTTTGGGCAGTGGTCGTACACAAACTTCCCATTGCTATGCTGCTAACTGCGGCTTTATGGCAATCCAATATCCCACAAAAAATTAAACTATTGACCCTCCTTGGGTTTGCGTTAATGACCCCTTTGGGTAGTTATCTCAATGAATCTGTAAGCTGTTTGCAAAACTACTCCATCCACATTACCGCGCTAGTTATTGGTGTTATGCTGCACATTTCCACCACCATCCTTTTCGAAAGTGCTGAAAACCATAAGTTTAACTCATCAAAAATTATGGTAATACTTTTGGGGTTGGCTTTAGGGGCAGCCATGATTTAAAAGCAATTTAAAATTTAAAGCCTGTCTTATTAATAATTATTTTTTAGTAAATTTACACATATAACAGCCCCAAAACTGTTTTACTTATGTATTCAAGGCGAAACCTACCTTCATTTTCAAAGTAGTTTTTGGGCATAAATTAAATTTATGAAAATTAAATTTATTGCTAATGCCATAATGGTCATCATGCAAAAATTACAGCCTCACATACTTTTATTTTATTTTTTAATCGGTTTGTCAAATCTCAATGCGCAAAACACATTTACGGTAAGTGGTAATGTAACAGACGGAGAAACTGGTGATTTTCTAATCGGTGCAGCGGTTTATACAGATGATAAAGCAAAAGGAGTAATTTCTAATGAATATGGGTTTTATTCACTTACGCTAGAAGAGGGAAACCATACGCTTGTCGTTTCTTTTACTGGTTTTTCAAACAAAAAAATAATATTAGACCTTACGACTGATATTTCTATCAACATAGCGCTTGAGTCCAAAGTAGAAATGTTGGATGAGGTGGTTTTAACTGCCGAAAATCAAGAAAACAAACCCCGTACGCCATTGACGGGCTTAACCAAGATAAAGGCAGGTGAGGTAAAAAATCTTCCTTCTTTGTTGGGTGAGGCTGACATTAACCGGTATATTATTACCACTGCTGGAGTTACAAGTGTTGGCGAGGGAACAAGGGGGTTTAATGTACGAGGAGGGGGAATTGATCAGAACTTGGTGTTGCTTGACGAAGTTCCCTTATACAACTCATCGCACTTGTGGGGGCTTTTCTCTGTAATAAATCCTGATGCCATCAAAAATATGGAATTATATAAAGGAGGGATACCTGCTCGATTTGGAGGCAGGGGTTCGTCTGTCTTAGACATTCGATTAAAAGAGGGGAACAGTAAAGCGTTCTCTGGCGATGCAGGAATTGGGATGTTATTATCGCGTTTATCATTTTCTGGACCCATAAAAAAAGATAAACTAAATTTTATGTTCTCTGGAAGACGATCTTATTTTGATTTGTTTTTTCCCATAATTGGTGATGATATGAAAAACACTAAAGTCTATTTCTACGATTTAAGCACAAAATTGAGTTGGAAAATTAATCCAAAAAATACGCTTTATGCTTCTGGGTATTTTGGTGCAGATATAACAAAATTATCATTTGAATTTGAAGATGATGAAGAAATTGACTTCAGGTGGAAAAATACTACAACTACACTTCGTTGGAATCATCTATTTTCAAACAAGTTATTTCTAAATCTTACAACAGGTTTTAGCAGATATAACTACAAACTACGTTCAGAAAATGACCCAGGAGGTGGACCAGTAGGAACTTCGGGATCCTTTACCTGGAACTCTTCGATTTCAAATTGGATAGTTAAGCCTGATTTTACATATTTTGTAAATCCAAAATTTAAGCTACGATTTGGAATTCATGCCATTTCACATGAATTTCTACCTGCAAAAATAAGTGGTGCTGACAAAGGACTTAACAATATAAGCTTACCCTCTGAAAAGGGGATAGAAATTGCTCCTTATGCTACAATCACTAAACAATGGGATAAATTTTCTCTAGTAGCTGGGCTCAGGTATTCATGGTTTGCTAACATTGGTCCTTCTGTTGTTTATCAATATGACCCCAACAGACCCAAAACAGGTGGTACGGTAATCAATACCATTCAATTCGAAAAGGGCAAAATAGTAAAGCAGTTTGATGGATTAGAGCCAAGGCTAGCACTAAATTATAAACTTTCTGATGATGAGGATTTAAAATTGGGTATTGATCGTAATCTGCAATACATACATCTTATTACCAACACAACAGGTGCGTTACCATTTGACACATGGAAACCTGCTGGAGAACACATTAATCCGTTAGATGTTTATCAACTTTCTTTAGGCTACCACAATAATGCGCTTTTTGGGATTACTATTGAAGGATTTTACAAAACATTCAACCAACTTGTAGAATATAAAGATGGTGCTAACTTATTTATAAACAAGCAATTGGAAACAGAACTTGTGCCGGCATCAGGCAATGCATATGGAATCGAATTAGGAATAAAAAAAGAAACAGGTAAGCTTACTGGACGTTTCAATTATACGTACAGTCGAAGTAAACGAAAGAGTATTAGTCCACATGAAAATGAAAACATCAATGGCGGTGCCTATTTCCCATCTGATTTTGACCGCCCGCATGTAACTAACCTCAATTTAAACTATCCTATTAGTGAGCGGTTATCAATACAAAGTCTTTTCACTTATCAATCTGGAAGACCAATTACTCAAGCGATTGGACGCTTTCATTTAGGTGAAGGGGGTGAATTTATTCGATATTCTGACAGAAATGCCTTTAGACTTCCTGACACCCATAGATTAGATATATCGTTTACATTAAAGCCAAAAAAGAAAAAATCAAAGTCAGGAAATTGGATGTTTGGTGTCTATAACGTTTATGGAAGGGTGAATCCTTTGACGCGATTTTCCAATTTCTTGAACGGAAAATTACGCACCTATGATTTTTCACTCATAGGATCTCCTATCCCTTTTATATCTAAAAATTTCAGCTTTTAAATTATGGAAAAAAGAATTTTAATAGTACTCGTATTTATACTCATAACTTTTGGGTGTGTAGAAAAAGTCGACATCATCAATGAAAGCTTTGTTTCTGAGCCTGTTATTTATGGTAAACTTCATAGCAACGGAGACTTGATTATTCGCATCTTTAAAACCACCCAGATTAATGAAGAAAGTTCAAATGCCGTAATTGAAAACGCTAAAATTACACTTTGGACAGAAGACAAAACTGGAAAAAAGAAAATAGTACATGATAATTTTATTTTTAACGTTAAGGAAAAAGCCTATCGTCCTTCACCCTTAGGTACTATGCTATCTATAACTGAAGGGGAAACGTATTGGATAGATATTTCTTTGCCTAATGGATTAAATTATATTTCTACTGCTGAAGTAATGCCAAAAAAAGTTGATATAAATGATATTGTGTATCTAAAAAATCAACTACGTGCTATTTTTAAAGATGAGAAAAATGTGCAAAATTATTATTTAGTTTCGTTTAATGTGTTTGACAAACACGAGAAGCTTTTTATATACAATTCATCAATAGAAAGCAACGATATTCTTTTTGATGGCAACGACAATGCATATATAGAAGCATATGTGTTCTTAAATATTGATGAGAACAATTACGAAATTGATTTAAAAATGGAATCGTTAAGTAGTAGTTCCTATTCTTTTTATCAAAAGTTTATAGAACAAGATTATCTAAATCAAGGGTTTGAGGATGAAGATGGGGATCCAGGGTGGTTATTTTCAAGACCTCCAGTAAACTTGTATGGAAACATTAAAGAAAAGGATAGTGGAAAAAAAGCACTTGGGCAGTTTGCTTTGTCTAGTCTAGTGCTTAAAAACAAAACGCTGTAAGTTTTGATGGAAGACTGTATCGTTGCTAATTGGCTCGTGCCGGGCGGGAGCAGCATTGACAGGAATATCAAATATTATTGTTAGCAAATAAAAAGTGAGATAAAAACACCCTATTCATGTAGTTTAATAGGATGATTTTTCTACATTCCTAAATAACTAAAAGAACTCAGTACTTATAATTTAGTTAAATTTGTAATAAACCTAACCATTTCCGTACATGAATTCTGTTGGCAGAAACGACTATGTCTTGAAAATAATAGAAAAGCTGCAAGAGCATAAAGACGAATTGCGTCATGTGTTTGTGAAGGAAAACAAAGGGGTTCCTTTCTTTTTTATTGACAATTTACTACCAACAGACTGGTGTACTAAAATAAACGATGCCTTTCCAGACACTTCAGAAATGGTACTAAAAAAGAGCTTAAGGGAAGACAAGTACGTTGGCGTTCAAATGAATGAATATAAAAAGTGTATAGAGGAAATTACCTATGCCTTTCAAGATAACCGTGTAGTGGAACTTGTAAGAGATATTTGCGGAATTCGTAAATGTTTCGCTGACGCGTCACTATACGCAGGGGGGATTTCTAGCATGACAGAAAAACAGTTTCTAAGACCTCATTTGGACAATTCTCATGACAAAGACAGAAAAAAATGGCGCGTACTCAACCTTTTGTATTACACTACACCCAATTGGGAGCTAGAATATGGGGGAAACTTAGAAGTTTGGCCGGAGGGTTTAAAGGGAAAACCAATAACCATTGGCGCCAATTTTAACAGATTGGTAGTAATGGGAACAGACAATCACTCGTGGCATTCCGTTAGCCCTGTTACGGTTAACAAAAGAAGAAATTGCGTATCTAATTATTATTTTTCAAATGCACCACTAACTGCTACGGATAACTTTCATGTAACCCTATTCAGAGCATGGCCACATCAAAAATTTAGTGACCTTGCCCTTAAAGTTGACGGTGTATTACGAATGGCAATACGGAAAGTTTTTCCAAAGGGAATTGTGAAAAACCCACATGTTTACAATAAAAAAAACGACAGCTAATTATTGCATATAGGGCAGTAACGGTACGTTCCGATTAAACATATTATTTGGTTTATAAAACTCTGGCAAAACATTTGAATATAGACATTTAAACTCAGTGACTATGAATCTCTATACTCGAAATATAATACTCATAATTGTTGTGCTACTAAGTTCAAAAGTAGTGTATAGCCAAACAATACGTACACAAAAAGTATCGATGACGCATGAGCAACTTCCGCTAACACCACTTACCAATGGAAAAAGCACATATGCAGTAGTACTCAGTCCTGAGTACCTGGCAAAAGCCAAGGAAGCCCGCGAAATGACCATTGAAAAACGTGTAGAAGAAGATAACACCCTAGGAAGATTTGTGGGAAACACATTTATCCATGCCAGTGGCAAATAAGGACGACGACGCCAAGATGATTATACAACGATATGAAAAACTTAAAGCGGAGATTAGAGATGGTATGCGCGAATATTATATGTATCCTGAAAACCTTGTGCAGCAAAGCATTGAAATCATGGGATTGCACAAAATACATCAAATTGATTCAACAGATTACATATTGACCATAACGCCCAACAAAGCAAAATTCAGAAAATATGAAAGGGAAATGGACGGCACGTTTTAATATGACATAAAGGGGAACTTGACCCTAAACTAAACCTTAGCGCAAAGCAACGGGGAAGTCATCCATCGTGGGATTTATGCAACTTCCGAACAAGGAAAGTCCTCCACCAGGCGATACAGATCTAGAGCAGAACTCGATTGGGCTTGGAATGAAACACCAAACAATGAGGAAATACTTGACCTCATTGATTTGTGGCACGAAAATGCTTTTGCAAAATTAGGTAGCGATGTGTCTTATAAGATAAGTAATACCTATGGTACCTATCAGAAAGTTAAAAATTTCAGCCTATTTAGAATTAAGCCCAAAACACACAACTACGCCGACTTCAACAACACATCGGCTAAATTGGCAAAAGGGCTTCACCAAATGGCTAGCAATGAGTATGAAGCTACGGAAGCAATTCAATTTGCCATTCGAGAATTTGAAAAAATTATAGCATTGCATAAGCCCGACAAAAAAGAGCTAGGGTTAATGATAAAGTCGCAGGAGTCGCCTATTATATGGCGTGTACTGAATCTTTTTTTATTATTTATTATAGTAATTCTGGTTGTAAACTTGAATTTATGGGCAATGTAGAATTAATACCAAAGAGCATCTTGAAAAATCCGAATGTGTATGAGAAAAATTCGACTTAAGAAACTTGAAAAATTTTATAACCTTAAGTGTTTTAGTAATTATACCATCTTAAAATCTAACAACAATTCACCCTCAATAGAGGCTTGTAAATGATCGCCCTTAAAAATTTGCCCCGCACCACTTGCAGGAGTACCCGTGAAAATTAAATCCCCAGGCTCTAGTGTCATATACGAAGAAACAAAAGCAATAATTTCTTCTAAAGTGTAAATCATAAGCGAAGAATTACCTACTTGACGTTGCTCACCGTTGATTTTAAGGTCAAAATTGATGTTTTTAAGGTCTGAAAAATTTTTAACAGCTTTGAATGCAGAGATGGGCGATGCCCCATCAAATCCTTTTGCTAATGCCCAGGGTTGCTTCTTCTCACGAGAGGCATCTAAAATATCCTTTGCTGTATAATCAATACCCACTGCTATATCAGACACATAAGACGATGCCTCTGATTCGGGTATATCTTTTCCGCGGGTACCAATTTTTGCCACAAGTTCTACCTCGTATACCAAATTTTCGGTAATTGAAGGAAATTCTACATCTTTATTCCCTTCAACTAAAGTAGAATCCGCTTTTAAAAAAATCAGTTGATGCCCGTTTTTAAAGTCGTTAATCTCACTTTTGTCATTAACGTAATTCTTGCCAATACCTATTATTTTCATCTACTGCTACGTGTTAAAATTTTGCCCGAATATACTTCGATACGGCCTATTTAAGAAGAAAAATCAAAACAAAAACAGAACAGTCATACCCCAAAAAAAGACTATATTAGAAAAATAAACGCTACTGTGTCCCTAAAACATCGCCTTCACGAAATCATTTACGAAGCAGATACCACTGCCGGAAAAATATTTGACGTCGTATTGTTAATTCTAATTTTGGCTAGTGTTGTTTTGGTAATGCTTGAGAGTGTTGTCTATATAGACTCAGATTACCACACGCAGCTTGACATTGCCGAATGGGTTGTAACTATTTTATTTTCAATTGAATATGTACTGCGAATTCTTGTTGTAAAACGACCATGGAAATACATAACGAGCTTTTATGGAACAATAGACTTACTCTCCATACTCCCGAAATACATCTCATTACTTATAGGCGGTGCACAAGGCTTAGCAGTACTTAGGGCAATTCGTTTGCTTCGGGTTTTTAGAGTCCTAAAGCTTACCCGCTATGTTGGGGAATCCAATCATCTAATGATTGCTTTACGAAAGAGTCGACCAAAGATATTGGTGTTTTTGTTCGTGGTTTTGGTCTTATGTATTATCCTTGGATCTATAATGTATTTGATTGAAGGAGACAAAGGAGGATTCAACAGCATTCCTAAAAGTGTATACTGGTGCATTGTAACCATGACAACGGTTGGCTATGGCGACATTGCGCCCGTAACTGCCCTCGGACAATTCGTAGCGTCTATGATTATGATTGTAGGATATGGGATAATTGCGGTTCCCACAGGAATAATTGGTGTAGAAATAGCACAAGCAAAGAAGAAAATACACACCAACACTCAGGCGTGCCCTTATTGCTTAGAATCCAAGCATTTGGATAATGCTACGTATTGTCACAAATGTAGCAAGACCCTGAATGAAGAGTAAATAACATTTTTTTAGGCAAACGAATTCAATACAAACGCTCTTTAACTTAAAAGAAAGCGGCAACATACGCTTCCGCCTTAAGCGGACAGTACCAAATGCAATAATTTTTTCAAAAACCAGTTCAGCATTGAGCAAAAAAAAACCCCTACATTTCTGTAGAGGTTTTAAAAGAAGGCGACGACATACTCTCCCACCAGAGGCAGTACCATCTGCGCTATTGGGCTTAACTTCTCTGTTCGAGATGGGAAGAGGTGAGCCCCAATGCAATAGTCACCTTAACGGTATACACGCTACTTCACAAAGGAAGACATGTATCGCAGCTGTTGGTAAAAACAAACTGCGCAATACAATCATATTGAGAAATTAGATACGTGCAAGTAATACAAAAAAAGAAAAGGTTGTTACGATAGGTTTATGGGTAATTAGTATCACTCGGCTATGACATTACTGCCTTTACACCTGTGACCTATCAACGTCATCGTCTCTGACGACCCTTAAAAGAAATCTCATCTTGTGGTGGGTTTCGCGCTTATATGCTTTCAGCGCTTATCCCTTCCCAACATAGCTACTCTGCAATGCTCCTGGCGGAACAACAGATACACCAGCGGTTAGTCCAACTCGGTCCTCTCGTACTAGAGTCAGATCCACTCAAATTTCTTGCGCCCACTACAGATAGAGACCGAACTGTCTCACGACGTTCTGAACCCAGCTCGCGTGCCACTTTAATGGGCGAACAGCCCAACCCTTGGGACCTTCTCCAGCCCCAGGATGTGACGAGCCGACATCGAGGTGCCAAACC
>Ga0209654_1000188_pt1 | contig 66623 bp, 63 predicted proteins | sample SaaInl1SG_22_DNA_FD_184646 | JGI IMG/M metagenome (GOLD analysis project Ga0209654, IMG submission 184646) | Marine microbial communities from expanding oxygen minimum zones in the Saanich Inlet - ESP_161SG_22_DNA (SPAdes) (version 2) | ecosystem: Environmental > Aquatic > Marine > Intertidal... | reverse complement strand
CCCAACCGTGTTGCCCATGGGCTGATGGCTATCGGCGAGGCAGCTTGTGTATCGGTACATGGGGCAAACCGCCTGGGGACAAACTCATTGCTGGATATTGTGGTATTTGGCCGGGCAGCGGCGATGCGCGCTTCTGATGTATTGACCCCCGGCGCTACATTGGCACCGCCAAGTCAGGTATCAACCGATAAGGCAATTGAACGTCTGGATAGAATGCGCCATGCCAAAGGCAAGGAAAAGGTGGGGGCATTGCGGCTGGATATGCAGCGTGCCATGCAAAAATATGCCGCGGTTTTCCGTTCCGGAGCCAGCCTGGATGAAGGCGTTAAAACAATGGATGAAATCGCCTCGCAAATGGGCGATATGGGCATTCAGGACAGATCGCTTATCTGGAATACCGACCTTATTGAGGCATTAGAGCTGGAAAATCTGATGAGCCAGGCACTGGTCACGGTGCGGTCTGCCCATCAGCGCACCGAGTCACGCGGGGCGCACGCCCATGAAGATTATCCTGAAAGAGATGATGAGAACTGGATGAAGCACACTGTCATGTGGCTGGATGAGAAAAACCGCTCGGAGCTGGGCTATCGGGATGTGAATATGACCACACTGACCAACGAAGTTCAGCCGGTACCGCCAGTGGCGCGCGTCTATTAATCGAAAGAATGCCGATCATAGGGTAATACCAAGGGGAGTGACAGGAATGGCACAGTTTAGCCTGCCGGAAAATTCAAAGGTAAAAAAAGGCAACCACCATGCGCTAGGCGAGGGCGGGGGTCGCATCAAGACCTTTAATATCTATCGCTGGTCACCTGAAGATGACGAAAATCCGCGCATAGATAGCTATGAGATTGATCTGGATGATTGCGGGCCAATGGTGCTGGATGCGCTGATTAAAATCAAAAATGAAATGGATTCCGGTCTGACATTCCGGCGCTCCTGCCGCGAGGGGATTTGCGGGTCTTGCTCTATGAATATCGATGGCGGCAATACATTGGCCTGTCTGAAATCCATCGAGGATGTAAAGGGCGAGGTAAATATCTATCCCCTGCCGCATATGCCGGTAGTCAAGGATCTGGTGCCCGATTTAACCCATGCCTATGCCCAGCTGACCTCTGTTGAGCCATGGCTGAAGACAGAAACACCTGAACCCAAAGGGCGTGAGCGCAAACAATCGCCAGAAGAGCGCGATGCGCTGGATGGATTATGGGAATGTGTTTTATGTTTTAGCTGTACCACCTCCTGTCCGTCTTACTGGTGGAATGGCGATCGCTATTTGGGGCCTGCTGTATTGTTGCAAGCCTATCGCTGGATAGCTGATAGCCGTGATGAATTTACCGGCGAGCGTCTGGATGCGCTGGAAGACCCGTTCCGTCTTTATCGCTGTCACACCATTATGAATTGTGCAAAGACCTGTCCGAAAGGATTGAATCCGGGCAAGGCGATTGGCGAGATTAAAAAATTGATGGTGCAAAGACAGGGGTAGCGCCAGCAATGTCGCAGAGCCGATAGGAAACGCCCACTTGCCTTTATCGCCAGACCAGCATTATCAACGCCAACTTGACCAGAAAAAACTATCTGCCGATGCAGGCCAGAAAGAAGCGGTACAGCAACTGACCGCGCTTTTCGATGCCCTGATACAAACACAAACACTGGACGCGCCGGCAGGCATAACAGGTAAATCCGGTCTGGTTGGTCGCCTGTTTGGCCGCAGGGATACCCGGCCGGCTGCCAGCCCCAAAGGCGTTTATCTGTATGGCGGTGTCGGGCGCGGCAAAACCATGCTGATGGATTTATTTGCCTGTTCAGTGCCAGCTAAGAGCTGTCAGCGATTTCATTTCCATGATTTTATGGTCGCCGCACAGGATGCTATTCAACAGGCGCGCATGGATGGGGCAAATGACCCGATAGACACCGCAGCAGACCAGCTGATAGCCCCTGGCCATATTATCTGTTTTGATGAAATGGAAGTGCGCGATATTGCCGATGCGATGATCATTAAACGCCTGTTTGACGGCTTATGGGCACGCGGCATGATTTTGGTCGCTACCTCTAATCGGATGCCGGACGAGCTCTATTTAAACGGGTTGCACCGCGATCGGTTTCTGCCTTTTATTGATGCCCTGAAACAGCATATGGATATTCATCATATTGGTGATGGGGTGGATTGGCGCGGCCGGATTTTACAGACTATCTCCAGCTGGTATGTGCTGGCTGGTGATGCGTCAATGTCGGAAAAACAGGCTCTGAATAAAGATTTGGACGGATTGTTTTTGCGCCTGTCAGATGGCCAGATGCCTGTATCGGAAAATATTATGGTCGCTGGCCGGTCTGTATCATTTGACAGGGTCGCAGGCGATTTGGCCGATGTCAGTTTTGACAGTCTGTGCCGTACCGCCCTTGGGGCGCGTGATTATCTGGTGATAGCAGACAGATTTGCCGGCCTTGTGATGCGCGATATACCGATAATGGGGGATGCCGAGCAAAATGAAGCCCGCCGATTTATGTGGCTGGTCGATGCGCTTTATGATCGCGGACGGTTTATTGTTGCCAGTGCGGCGGCAGGCCAGGCGCATATCTATATCGGCACACAATGGGCCTTTGAATTTGAACGTACCCGTTCACGCTTGCAAGAAATGGCCCAGCTGCGCGGGATGCGCTTGCACAGCTGAAGTTTGAGGCCAAATTTTTGTTTAAATAGAGAATAATTGACAAAAATCCGGTGTTGTTACGCTTGCTAAAAAAGGGTAACTTCGCTAAACCAAAAGGCGGGAAGCGATTGAATTTCATCGACTGAACTTCGATGATGCTTCAGGGAATTTTTATACAAAAGGTAAGGATTATTTCCATGGCACGGCATAAAATTGCGCTTATCGGCGCGGGAAATATTGGCGGTACACTAGCTCTGCTGGCAGGCTTGAAAGAGCTGGGCGATATCGTCCTGTTTGATATTGCCGAAGGTATTCCGCAAGGCAAGGCGCTGGATATCGCGCAGGCAAGTGCCATTGAAGGATTTGATGCAAAGGTTACCGGGGCAAATGATTATGCCGAACTGGCAGGGGCAGATGTGGTGATTGTGACCGCAGGTGTCGCCCGCAAACCCGGGATGAGCCGCGATGATCTGGTAGGGATTAACACCAAGGTGATGACGCAAGTGGGCGAAGGCATCAAGGCCAATTGCCCAAACGCCTTTGTCATTTGTATCACCAACCCTCTGGATGCGATGGTTGGCGTATTACAGCGCGCTTCCGGCTTGCCAGCCAGCCATGTTGTCGGGATGGCAGGGGTTCTGGATAGTGCGCGTTTCCGCTATTTTCTGGCAGAAGAATTTAATGTGTCTGTTGAAGATGTCAGCGCCTTTGTATTGGGCGGGCATGGCGATACGATGGTACCGCTGGTACGTTATTCAACCGTGGCCGGTATTCCGGTGCCGGATTTGGTGGCAATGGGCTGGTCAACACAGGAAAAAATCGATGCGATTGTTCAGCGCACCCGTGATGGCGGGGCAGAAATTGTCGGGCTGTTAAAGACAGGTTCTGCATTTTATGCACCGGCCTCTTCGGCTATCCAGATGGCTGATGCCTATTTAAAGGATAAAAAGCGGCTGCTGCCTTGTGCGGCCTTTGTTGAAAATGCCTATGGGCTGGATGGGTTATATGTCGGTGTGCCGGTCATTATTGGCAGCAATGGTGTTGAGCGGATTGTTGAAATTTCCATGAACGCAGAAGAACAGGCAATGTTTGACCATTCTGTCTCAGCGGTTCGGGCATTAAATGAAGTGGTAGAACGGGTCGAATAGACCCGTTTTTCATATCCGGGCTGTGCGTTTGATGTGCAATCCGATATGGTTTTAAGAGTTACAAGGGGGGGAGAGAAGGCATGAATATACACGAGCATCAGGCAAAATCCCTGTTACGGGATTATGGTGTAAATGTCCCGGACGGGTTTCCTGCTTTTAGTGTGGATGAAGCAGTTGCTGCAGCAGAAAAGCTGGCTGGCGCGGTCACGGTTGTGAAAGCCCAAATCCATGCAGGCGGGCGCGGCAAGGCTGGCGGCGTCAAAGTGGTGAAAACTCTGGATGAGGTGCAGGCCGAGGCGGACAGATTGCTTGGCTCTGTTCTGGTCACACACCAGACTGGCCCGGCCGGTAAAGAGGTTCAGCGTCTATATATTGAACAGGGATGTGATATTGGCCGCGAGCTGTATTTATCCATGCTGGTGGATCGTGCCTCCAGCCGGGTGACCATCATTGCCTCTACCGAGGGGGGGATGGATATTGAAGCGGTGGCCGCACAAACACCTGAACGCATTATCACTGTTTCTATTGACCCTGCAACCGGGCTGAAACCCCATCATGTGCGGCGGATTGCCAATGCACTGAAACTTGAAGGGGGGAGCGCAAAACAGGCAGGGACATTCCTGTCCGGTATCTATAAAGCCTTTGTTGAGCTGGACGCCTCGATGATCGAGATTAATCCGTTAGTGGTGACAGGTTCAGGTGATTTGCTGGCACTGGATGCCAAGATGGGCTTTGATGATAATGCCCTGTTCCGCCAGAAAAAAATTCTGGAATTGCGCGATTTGAGCGAGGAAGATCCAAGCGAGGTAAAGGCATCGGAATTTGATCTGAACTATATCAAGCTGGATGGCAGCATTGGCTGTATGGTGAACGGGGCGGGGCTGGCGATGGCAACGATGGATATCATCAAGCTGGAAGGCGCAGAGCCGGCTAATTTCCTGGATGTGGGCGGCAGTGCGACCACAGAACGGGTAACCGAAGCCTTTAAAATTATCCTGTCAGATGAAAATGTCGAAGGGATCTTAGTGAATATCTTTGGCGGCATCATGCGCTGTGATGTGATTGCAGAAGGGGTGGTGGAAGCTGCCCGCACGCTGGGGCTGACCAAGCCACTGGTGGTACGTCTGGAAGGCACGAATGTGGAAGCTGGCAAAGAAATCATGGCGGCTTCGGGTCTGGATATAATCGCGGCAGATAATCTGGGCGATGCCGCCAGGAAGATTGTCGCTGCGGTGAAGGGGGAGTAAGAAGTATGGCTGTTCTTGTTGATAAAAATACCAGGGTTATTTGTCAGGGCTTTACCGGCGCACAAGGCACCTTTCACAGCCAGCAGGCGATCGATTATGGCACCCAAATGGTTGGCGGTGTCACCCCGGGCAAGGGCGGGCAAACCCATCTTGATTTGCCGGTGTTCAATACCGTGGCTGAGGCACGTGCCGAGACAGGTGCAACGGCCAGCGTGATTTATGTTCCGCCGCCATTTGCGGCCGATTCTATTCTGGAAGCCATTGAGGCAGAAATGCCGCTGATTGTCTGTATTACCGAAGGGATACCGGTAAAGGATATGGTGGAAGTAAAGCGCGCCCTGGACGGGTCTGCCAGCCGCCTTATCGGGCCAAATTGCCCGGGCATTATCACGCCGGGTGGCTGTAAAATCGGGATTATGCCTGGCCATATTCATAAAACAGGGACAGTTGGCATTGTCTCGCGCTCGGGCACGTTGACCTATGAGGCGGTTGCACAAACCAGCGCAATTGGTCTGGGGCAATCGACCTGTATCGGTATTGGCGGTGACCCGGTAAATGGCACAAACTTCATTGATTGTCTGGAAATGTTCCTATCAGATGAAGGGACAAAATCCATCGTAATGATCGGGGAAATTGGCGGCTCTGCCGAAGAAGAAGCTGCTGCTTTTTATGCCGCACATCCAAATAAAAAACCGATAGCAGGCTTTATTGCCGGTCAAACTGCCCCGCCTGGACGCAGAATGGGTCATGCCGGGGCAATTGTTGCTGGCGGAAGTGGGGCTGCATCGGATAAAATCGCTGCCATGGAAGCCTCCGGTTTTGTGATGGCACGCTCGCCCTCACAACTGGGCGAGGCATTGCAAGAAGCGATCAAGGTATTTTAGGATTCGGGTATTTTAGGATTAGGGTATTTTTATTGGGCAGGCGGCTATTTTTAAGGCTGGCTTGCTCTTTGAGAGGAAAACAGGCGATACTCAGCGATAAGGCGTAACAAAGCGTCATTATGAGGAGCGCTAAAACAGGGGCGGAGTTTTGGGATGGATTCAAGTTTTCTGTCAGGGGCAAATGCGGTTTTTATCGCAGAAATGCACAAAGCATGGTCAGATAATCCAGGCAGTGTAGACCCACAATGGGCACAGTGGTTTCAGTCTATCGGCGCACTGTCAGAAGAAGCAGAATATCAACCCGATTGGGGGAAGGGCCCGTCTCAAGTCGTTGGCGCACATGACCCAGAAGCCTCGATAAAGGCGGTAGCCAAAGGTATTACAGGGAACCGTGATCTGATAGCGGGGGATTTGCGTTCTGCCACGCTGGATAGTTTGCGTGCCATTATGCTGGTACGTGCCTATCGTATTCGCGGTCATTTATTGGCACAGCTTGACCCGCTTGACCTGCAGGAAAAGGAAATTCACCCGGAACTGGATCCGGCCAGCTATGGCTTTACAGAAGAAGATTATGACCGGCCGATTTTCATCAATCATGTATTGGGGCTGGAAACCGCGACCTTAAATGAAATTCTGGATGTCTTGCGGCGCACCTATTGCTCGACCATTGGTGTGGAATTTATGCATATTCAGGATCCGGCACAAAAGGCCTGGATACAAGAGCGCATAGAGGCCATCGGCAATCGCACTGAATTTACCGAACGCGGCAAGGTTGCTATCTATGAAAAGCTGGTTGCCGCTGAAGGCTTCGAGCAATTTTTGCATAAAAAATATATTGGCACAAAACGCTTTGGTCTGGATGGGGGCGAGGCGCTGATCCCGGCACTGGAACAAATCCTGAAGCGTGGCGGCCAAATGGGATTGCGCGAAGTGGTTATCGGGATGCCGCATAGAGGGCGGCTGAATGTGCTGCATAATGTGATGGACAAGCCCTTTCGTGCGATCATTTCGGAATTTTTGGGCAACCCGTCCAACCCCGAGGAAGTAGGCGGTTCAGGCGATGTTAAATATCATATGGGCGCTTCTGCTGATCGCAATTTTGATGAAAATGACATTCATCTGAGTTTGGCGCCCAACCCCTCGCATCTGGAAATTGTTGACCCGGTTGTGGTGGGGCGTGTGCGTGCCAAGCAAGAACAGGCAAATGACACTGATCAGACAAAAGTACTGGGCATCCTGCTGCATGGCGATGCGGCTTTTGCCGGTCAGGGGGTGGTTGCTGAAACCTTTGCCTTTTCGGATTTGCGCGGCTATCGAACCGGCGGGACTATTCATATTATTGTGAATAACCAGATCGGCTTTACCACCAGCCCGGCTTATTCGCGCTCCTCTCCTTATCCAACCGATGTCGCTAAAATGGTGATGTCGCCTATTTTTCATGTGAACGGGGATGATCCCGAAGCGGTGGTACATGCTGCGCGTATCGCGGTAGAGTTTCGCCAGACCTTTAGCTGTGATGTGGTACTGGATATGTTCTGTTATCGCCGGTTTGGCCATAATGAAGGCGATGAGCCATCTTTTACCCAGCCGCAAATGTATCGTCAGATTGCCCAGCAACCAACCACCAGAGAGCTATATGCCCGCCAGCTGGTTTCCGAAGGGGTAATAAGCGAGGCACATGCCGAACAGATTTTTGCCGATCACAATCAACATCTAAATGATGAATTTGAAGCCGGCCTGACCTTTAAGCAGAACAAGGCAGACTGGCTGGAAGGTCAGTGGGCTGGTCTGAGGGCTGCTTCTGGTGATGATCGCCGCGGCACAACATCCTGTGCAAAGGATATGTTGCTGCATATCGGCAAGGTGATGACCACTATCCCGGAAAATATCACCGCCCATAACAAGCTGAAACGGGTGATAGGGGCGCGCAAAACAGCGATTGAAACAGGCGAGAATATCGACTGGGCTACAGCTGAGCATCTGGCCTTTGGCAGTTTGCTGATGGAAGGTCATAAAGTGCGCCTGTCCGGTCAGGATAGCTGCCGCGGTACGTTTAGCCAGCGCCACGCTGTCTTTGTGGATCAAAATAGCGAAGCCCGCTATGTACCGCTTGCCAATCTGGCTGAGAGCCAAGCCCCGTTTGAGGTGATTGACTCGCCCTTATCCGAGGCCTCGGTAATGGGGTTTGAATACGGGTTTGCCCAGGCAGAGCCAAATGCCCTTGTTATGTGGGAAGCCCAGTTTGGTGATTTTGCCAATGGTGCACAGGTAGTTATAGACCAGTTTATCTCATCAGGTGAGGCTAAATGGTTGCGGATGAACGGTCTGGTATTGCTGTTGCCGCATGGCTATGAAGGCCAGGGGCCTGAACATTCTTCTGCCCGTCTGGAGCGGTATCTGCAACTTTGTGCCGAAGATAATATGCAAGTGGTCTATTGCTCTACTCCGGCCAATTATTTCCATGTCTTGCGCCGCCAGTTGCATCGCGATTTCCGCAAGCCGCTGATTGTGATGACGCCTAAATCATTGCTGCGTCACAAGGGGTGTGTATCCAAATTATCCGATATGGCCGAGGGCACTTCCTTCCATCGTATTCTGGATGAAGATAATAAAAAGATTCAGGATAAAAATGTGGAACGGGTCGTCTTGTGTTCTGGCAAGGTTTATTATGATTTGGCCGAAACAAGAGAAGAGCATAAGATTACCAATGTGAAAATTCTGCGGGTGGAACAGATTTATCCCTTCCCGGAACGTACATTGGTAAAAATGCTGAAAAACACCCCGAAGGCAGAGCTGGTCTGGTGTCAGGAAGAGCCGCAAAATATGGGCAGCTGGACATTTGTGCGTGACTATCTGGAAGCCGTGATGAGCGAGGCAGGCATGAGCGCACAGCGCCCTATCTATGCTGGCAGAAAAGCTGCAGCCTCTCCTGCGACAGGCTCGGCCAGCCGGCATCGCGCCGAACAGGCCACCCTTGTGGAAGCTGCGCTGAGTGTTGGCAAAGCCAGCATCGCGGCCGAATAGGGTGGGTGAGGATTTATATTTTAAAAAAAACATTGTGTAGCGTAGGAATCTATAAGGAGAACGCTTAAAATGGCTGTTGAAATTAAAGTACCTGTTCTGGGCGAATCAGTCGTCGAGGCAACAGTGGCCAAATGGATGAAATCAGCTGGCGAAGCTGTTGGCGCCGATGAGGCAATTGTCGAGCTGGAAACAGATAAGGTCACGCTGGAAGTGCCATCGCCTGTAAATGGGGTACTGGCCGATATTGTGGCAAATGAGGGCGATACGGTCGGGGTGGATGCGCTATTGGCATTGGTCGAGGAGGGGGCTGCCCCTGCGGCTAAACCAGCGGCAAAGTCTGCACCTGCCTCTGCGCCTGCCCCTGCGCCTGAACCCGCCCCGACAGCCGCCCCTGCACCAGCTGCTGCGCCAGCTGCTGCGCCGCCTGTTGCTTCTGCTGCAGCTGGGGTGTTATCGCCTGCGGTACGCAAACTGGTTGAAGAAAACAACCTCAACCCGGCAGCGATTTCCGGGACAGGCAAGGATGGCCGCCTGACCAAGGCAGATGTGCAAAAAGCGATCGTCGGCGGTTCGGCTAAAATGGCGGCCCCGACTGCCAGCGCCGCCCCGGCCCCGGCTGGCCTGCGCACCAGCGATGCCCGCGAAGAGCGTGTACCTATGTCGCGCCTGCGCCGGATGATCGCCAGCCGCCTGAAAGAAGCGCAAAATACCGCCGCGATGCTGACCACCTTTAACGAGGTGGATATGAGCGCGGTTATGGCGCTGCGGGCAGAATATAAGGATGATTTTGAAAAACAGCATGGCGCGCGTCTGGGCTTTATGGGCTTTTTCGTGCGGGCGGTGATCAACGGCTTGCAAGAATTTCCAGCCGTAAATGCTGAAATTCATGGTGAGGATATCATCTATAAGAATTTCTATAATATCGGTGTGGCCGTGGGTACACCCCAGGGGCTGGTCGTGCCTGTTCTAAAGGATGCACAGGATTTATCTCTGGCAGATATTGAAAAATCGGTAACCGATTTTGGTCTGCGCGCCCGGGATGGAAAATTAACCCCGGCCAATATGGCAGGTGGCAGCTTTACCATTTCAAATGGCGGCGTGTATGGCTCTTTGATGTCCACCCCGATTTTGAACCCGCCACAAAGCGCTATTTTGGGAATGCACAAGATTCAAAAGCGCCCGATTGCCGTTGGTGACAAGGTAGAAATCCGGCCAATGATGTATCTGGCTCTTTCTTATGACCACCGGATTATTGATGGCCGTGAAGCGGTATCTTTCCTGGTGCGGGTAAAAGAATCTATCGAGGATCCGCGCCGCTTATTGCTGGGTGTCTAGGGCAAGGCGCATAGCTTTTTATAAAGGGATTTCCGCAAGGGAGAGAAAAATATGTCTGAAGCGTCTTTTGATCTGATCGTCATTGGCGGTGGGCCTGCTGGCTATGTGGCGTCTATTCGGGCTGCCCAGCTTGGCATGAATGTGGCCTGTGTTGACAAGCGCGAAACCCTGGGCGGTACCTGTTTAAATGTTGGCTGTATCCCGTCCAAGGCACTGTTAAACGCGTCAGAAAAATATCAGGACGCCGCCTCTGGCAAGCTGGGCGATCTGGGGGTTTCTGTTGGCGCGGTAAAGCTGGATTTAAAAGCAATGATGGCGTCAAAGGAGACGATTGTTTCCGGCCTGACAGGCGGTATCGACCATCTATTCAAGAAAAATAAAATCACCCGTCTGACCGGGTCGGCCACCTTGAAGGGCGGCGGTGTGGTAGAGGTGAGCTCTGGTAAGAAGGTCATTAGTTATAGCGCGGAAAAAATCCTGATCGCCACCGGCTCCGAGCCGGCCTCGCTTCCCAATATCGAGATTGATGAAAAACAGATAGTTTCCTCAACCGGGGCATTAGAGCTTAAAAAAGTGCCAAAATCCCTTGTGGTTATCGGGGCAGGCTATATTGGCCTTGAAATGGGTACAGTATGGGCGCGTCTGGGCAGCAAGGTAGAGGTGATAGAATATCTGCCGCGCATTTTGCCTGGCATGGATTTGGAAGTGGCCAATAAATTTAAAGCCATGATGACCAAACAAGGCCTTGGCTTTCATTTGGGCATGGCAGTTAAGTCAGCCAAAACAACCAAGTCAGGGGTAGAATTAACCATCGCAGATGCCAAGACAAATGAAGAAAAGACGTTGAAATGTGATGTTGCGCTGGTCGCGGTAGGCAGACGGCCAAACACCGATGGGCTGGGCCTCGAAGCGCTTGGCGTGGAGATGAGCGAACGCGGCCAGATAAAAGTCGATGAAGATTTTGAAACCAGTATTGAAGGCATTTTTGCGGTGGGGGATGTTATTCCAGGCCCGATGCTGGCCCATAAGGCAGAAGAAGACGGGGTGGCTGCGGTTGAAATTATGGCTGGCCAGTCCGGGCATGTCGATTATGATCTGGTGCCGGGCATTGTTTATACTGCCCCTGAAATTGCCACCATCGGCGCATCAGAAGAAGTGCTAAAGGAAAAAAATATCGCCTATAATAAAGGGGTGTTTCCCTTTCTTGCCAATAGCCGTGCCAAAGCTACCGGCCATACAGACGGGTTTGTAAAAATTCTGGCAGATGCCGAAACAGACAGGGTTCTGGGCTGTCATATTATCGCCCATGAAGCCGGCACACTTATTCACGAAATAGCTGCTGTGATGGCCTTTGGGGGAAGTGCAGAAGATATTGCGCGTACCTGTCATGGCCATCCAACCATGAACGAGGCGGTTAAAGAAGCTGCCCTGGCGGTTGATGGCCGGGCTATTCATATCTAGCCTGCTCCCGGCTTTTTCCTGCGGGTGCTGCGGGGGTGGATTTGCTTATGCAAATCTATCAGCCTTTTCTCGTCCACATCTGTATAACGCTGGGTGGTAGACAAGCTGGCATGCCCCAGTAATTGCTGAATAGCGCGTAAATCGCCGCCCCCTGCCAGCAGGTGCGTGGCAAAGGCATGGCGCAGCGCGTGCGGGGTTGTATGGGCAGGCAAGCCCAGCGCCAGCCGCAATTTTTCTACCAGCCTTTGCACCGCCCGTGCATTCATTGGCGCATTTCGGGCAGAACGAAATAATGGCTGCTGCCCATGGGGCTGAAACGGGCAGCTTTGCGCGGCTTGATGCACCGCTTTTCGCACCGCTTCCAATATTGGAATATCGCGCACCTTGCCGCCCTTGCCGGTTATCTGCAGCCAGTCGCCAAGCGGCAGATGACCCGCCTCCAGGCTGAGGGCTTCGGATATCCGCAAACCGCACCCATATAACAGCATCAGCAGGGCATAATCGCGTTGCTGTTGCCAGCTGGCCGGATCATCCGGTTTAACCGCCTTTAATACCCTGTCCATATCTGTAACCGAGACAGATTTTGGCAAAGCGCGCGGTGTTTTCGGGGCTTTCATCCAGCTGATATCGGCCAGGCTAAAAAACCCTCTCTTATCGCAAAAACGATAAAAACTGCGGATAGAGGAAACACGCCTTGCCAGAGTGGTGCGCGCCAGTCCCTTTGCCTGTTCAGCGGCCAGAAAGGCACGAAAATCCTGTCGGCTAAGCTCCGGGGCAGCAAGGGTTTCACTGGCCAGAAATTCACAAAATATTTCTATATCACGGGCATAGGCCGATAGGGTATTATCGCCATAGCCGCGTTCTGCGCGCAGCCAGTCATACCATTGTGACAGCCATTTTTTATCCATTTCCGCCTCAGGCCGATTTTTTAACTGGCCTCTATTCGTGCCAGCAAGCATACCCCTGTTATTTCTGCCAGATTGGTTAGCAGGGTTTGGCCCTGTTCCGGGGTAAAGCTGGTTTCATCGCGCCCGGCCAGTATCAGTGCCGAGCCAGCGATAGGGGCAGGCAATTGATCTGGCAGGGCAATGGCGGCCATGCTGGCAATGGGGCTGGAAAAAAGCCCGCTACCTTTGGCCGGGCCCAGATAGATAGAGCCTGCGGATAATAATTCACCAATTTGCGAACCCGGTAAAACCAGAAACCCCAATTCTTCTGCCTGTGCGATAGCGCTTTCCTGCGGCATTAATAATCGGGCGCCGGCCAGGCCAAAAATGACCGGCAATTCCTCATCCAGCATCTGGGCAAAGCTGGTAAGATCATTGCATGCCAGAAAGCCCAGCGTGGCATGATGCAAAGCCTGCCAATGCAGCATATTGGTCGCCGCTGCATCCAGAAGATACTGATTCGCTTTCGAAAGCCGTCTGGCTTCTTCGCGTGCATTCGCAGCGATTTTTCCGGTAACATCTATAAGATTGGCAGGCTGGTTTTTACCTGTCAGGCCAAAATGGGTTTCCAGAAACTCCGGGCGTGACTGAATAAAGTTCAACACATCTTTTTCATTCAAATCGCCGCTCATTACCTTATCACCCCTATCCGGATAAATTTTATATCAGAGTATGGATTGCCCGGTTTTCTTCCAATCCTCTAAAAAGGCAGCCAGCCCCTTATCGGTAAGGGGGTGCTTGTAAAGCTGGTCAATAATAGCAGGCGGAAGGGTGATGACATCTGCCCCCAATAGCGCGGCATCGACCACATGCTGGGGGTTGCGCGCAGAAGCGACCAATATTTGAGTATCAAAATCATAATGATCATAGATGGTACAAATATCGGCGATCAGGTTCATGCCATCCGCGCCCAAATCATCCAGCCGTCCAACAAAGGGCGAGATAAAACTAGCCCCTGCCTTGGCCGCCAGCAAGGCTTGTCCAGCCGAGAAGCACAAGGTGACATTTACCATAATATCGCGCCTGGACAGGCGGCGACAGACAATTAGCCCTTCTTTTGTTAGCGGGACTTTTACCGCAACTTGCGGGGCAATCGCACTTAGCACTTCTGCTTCTGCCATCATGGTATCAATATCGGTTGCGGTAACCTCTGCACTGACCGGCCCATCGACCAAATCACAAATTTTTGCGATGGTTTGTTTGATATCGCCGCCCGATTTCGCGATCAGGGACGGGTTAGTGGTCACCCCATCTATCATGCCAGTGTCCAGCAAGGCTTCTATCTGCTCTATATCAGCTGTATCTAGGAATATTTTCATCGCGGTTTATCTTTCATTTTTGGATATTTTTTTATCAATTTTGTTAACAGCTTGCATCCAGCCCGGCTCTGCGGTCAGATAATTTCTGGTCAGATGCATGACAGATTGGTAAAAACCTGTTTGTTGCTCCGAGCTCGGCTGACCATCCGCAGATCACTCTACTGGTTGCAGATTAGCTATGGCAATAGAAAAGCGGGAAGCGCTGTGCAAATCATATCCTTTTTTATGATAGTTTTATCTGGCAGGAGGCCATAAGAGATGCCAGCAGATTTTCACTCACCAGAACACCTGCCCACCGCCCGGCTGGTGCAAGTGGCCGTACCCGTGCCGCAAAAGCGTGGCGAGCTGCTGGTTTATGATTATCTGCCAGGCCCAGCTATGCATGCCCCTATCGGCACGATTGTGCAGATCCCGTTGGGAACGCGCCATGTCTGGGGCATTATCATGGGGGTCTCTGCGACCAGCACAATCGATACATCAAAATTAAAGCCGGTTGCGATGCTGGCAGATGTCCCGCCTCTGAGCCAGCCGAATTTACAGTTTCTAAAGCAGGTTTGCCGCTGGACATTAGCCCCGTTTGGCGCTGTCATGCGGCTGATGCTGAACACGCCGGACGCTCTTGTTCCGCCGCCGGAACAGCCGGTTTTTACCCTGCCGGAAACGCCTTTATCTGTTTTTGTAAAGCTGACCCCCCAACGCGCCCGTATTCTGGCTTTTCTGGAAACCGCCCCCGCCCTCAGCGCCAGTGAAATTGCCCGCGAAACCGGGGTATCAACCGGCGTGATATCGGCGATGGAAAAAGCAGGGTTGCTGGCAAAATATATGGCAGCTCGCAGCCCCATGGCCGAGGGGTTTTCCGCAGAACAGCTGCAACGCGCACGGGCAAATTTTAGTTTAAGTGCCGATCAGCAAGCGATAGCCGATGCGCTGGCCAGCTATCCGGCAGAGGCATTTTCAGCTCATCTTCTGGACGGGGTCACCGGATCTGGCAAAACAGAGGTGTATTTTGACCGGGTCGCCGATATGGCGGCCGCTGGCAAACAGGTGCTGATCCTGTTGCCCGAAATTGCCCTGACCAGTGCCTGGAAAGACCGTTTTGAGAAGAGATTCGGCTTCAAGCCGGGGTTATGGCATTCTTCGGTTACCAATGCCCGCCGCCGCCATTTGTGGCGTCAGGCCGCCTCTGGCCAGCCAATGATTGTGGCCGGCGCGCGCTCGGCACTGTTTCTGCCCTTTTCCAATCTGGGGCTTATCATTGTCGATGAAGAACATGATGCCAGCTATAAACAGGAAGACCAAACCGCCTATCAGGCACGCGATATGGCCTTGTTGCGCGCCAAGATTACAAATATTCCCATCATTTTGGCCAGCGCCACCCCGTCAATGGAAAGCTGGGTAAATGCCGGGGCGGCCAGACAGGCAAGCTCGGGCCATAAGGATTGGCATCAGCATTTACTGACCAGCCGATTTGGTGCTGCCAGCCTGCCCGAAATACAGCTGGTGGATATGCGCCTGTCGCGCCCGCCGCGCGGCCATTGGTTGTCCGCAGAGCTGCAAGAGGCCCTGAAACAGACATTATCGGCAGGCGAGCAATCCTTGCTCTTTTTAAATCGGCGCGGCTATGCCCCGGTAACCTTATGTTCATCTTGTGGTCATCGCCTGGCCTGTCATCAATGTGACTCCCTGCTGGTCACGCATCGCCTGGCGGGGCGGGTACAGTGCCATTTTTGCGGTATTAGCCAGCCCTTGTCCCGGCAATGCCCTGCCTGTGAAGAGCCGGATAGCCTGCGTGCCGTAGGGCCGGGCGTAGAGCGTCTGGAAGAAGAGATAAGGATGCTGTTTCCTGATGCCGGCATTGCGATTCTCTCCAGCGATACGGTGCGATCTGCTGCCGAGGCAGAAACTTTTTTCAGAGGTGTCGAATCAGGGGAAATCGATATTATTATTGGCACGCAAATGGCGGCAAAAGGCCATGATTTTCCGCGTTTGACGCTGGTAGGGGTGATAGATGCCGATTTAGGCATTGCCGGCGGGGATTTGCGGGCAGCCGAGCGCACCTATCAGCTATTATGGCAGGTAGCAGGGCGCAGTGGACGTGCCGAGCATAAAGGCCGGGCATTGGTTCAAACCTTTCAGCCCTCCCATCCTGTCTTAAGCGCCCTGTCGCGTATGCACCCCGATAATCCGGTGGCGGCACGTGACAGTTTTATGCAAGCTGAGGCTGATGCCAGAGAGGCCGCTGCGATGCCGCCTTTTGGCCGATTGGCGGCGCTGATATTAAGTGGCCGCGACCTGGCTCTTGTGGAACAGGCGGCACAAAAGCTGGCACTTGTTTGTCCAAATTATCAGGGGGTGGATATCTATGGCCCTGCGCCTGCCCCGCTAAGCCGGATAAGAGGCGCACATCGTATTCGCTTTCTGGTGCGCACGCAAAAAAGCGTTGCGATACAGAAAATCATCCTGGAATGGCTGGATAGGGTAGCTGTCCCCGGACAGGTTCGGGTGGTCTGTGACATTGACCCTTACAGTTTCTTGTAAAGCGGCTGTTCCTGGCAAAAAAACGGATAGATGCACCGGTTTTTCCAAATTATGTGAATTATTGCCGCAGGGCGTTTTTTTGCCGTCCTCAGACTTGCCTTTATGGTAGCGGTGTGATAACTCCCAACGTGAATAATTTAATGCTGAAAAGACAGACAGGCAAAGACAGGAATTGTAACCCTTTTTGCCGCTATCCGATACCAGCAGGTAAACAGCGCTGATTTGCATGGGCGCGTTTTTTAAGATGAGGGTAAGCAAACGTGAGTTCTAGTGAAAAAGGTCTTGCTGGGCGTTATGCCGGCGCTCTCTATGATTTAGCGGTAGAAGCCAAGGTGACAGACACGGTTCTGGCCAACCTGACCGAGCTGAAATCGCTAATCGCTGAAAATAAAGAACTGGCAAGTGTTGTCTCTTCTCCTGTCTATTCCAGAACAGATCAAATGAAGGCAATGATAGCGGTGCTGGAAAAAGCCGGCGCAGATGCCCTGAGCGTTAAGTTTATCGGTGCGGTTGCGCAAAATGGCCGCCTGTTCGCCTTGCCGCAAATTATTGCTGCGTTTATGCGCGAAGTAGCGCGCCGTAATGGCCAGATTTCGGCAGAAGTTGTTTCTGCTATTGCTTTGGATGCAAAGCGCCAGAAAGCGGTCGAAGCCACTGTATCTGCTTTGGCTGGCTCCAAGAATATATCGCTTGAAATGCGGGTTGACCCGGCATTGATGGGCGGTCTCATCGTGCGTATCGGATCCCGTTTATTTGATACGTCAGTAAAAACTAAACTCAACCGGCTAGAAGCCGCAATGAAGGGTGTAGCGTGATGGATATTCGTGCTGCTGAAATTTCAGCAATCCTCAAGGATCAGATCGCCAATTTTGGAAGCGAGGCAGAAGTTGCAGAAGTAGGGCGTGTGCTCTCTGTTGGCGATGGTATTGCCCGTGTGCATGGTCTGGATCAGGTACAGGCTGGTGAGCTTGTAGAATTTGACGGCGGCATCAAGGGGATGGCGCTTAACCTTGAGACAGATAATGTCGGTATTGTTATTTTCGGCAGTGACCGCGGGATTAAAGAAGGCGACACCGTGCGCCGTACTTCCTCTATTGTGGATGCGCCATCCGGCATGGGTCTGCTGGGCCGTGTGGTCGATGCGCTGGGAAATCCCATTGATGGCAAAGGGCCTATCAAGGATGTCAAGCGCTCGCGCGTGGAAGTAAAAGCCCCTGGCATTATGCCGCGTAAATCTGTGCATGAGCCAATGCAAACCGGTCTGAAGGCGATTGACAGCCTGATCCCTATCGGTCGTGGCCAGCGTGAATTGATTATTGGTGACCGCCAGACAGGCAAGACAGCTATAGCAGTAGATACCTTTATCAACCAGAGGGCTGTGAACGAAGCTGCCGGGGACGATAATTCGAAAAAACTGTTCTGTATTTATGTCGCCGTTGGCCAGAAGCGTTCAACCGTTGCACAGATTGTGCGCTCTCTGGAAGAAAACGGCGCGATGGAATATTCTATCATTGTTGCGGCAACCGCCTCTGACCCTGCACCGATGCAGTTCTTGGCACCTTATACCGCAGCGGCAATGGGGGAATATTTCCGCGATAATGGTATGCATGCGCTGGTCGTATTTGATGATTTGTCCAAGCAAGCCGTGGCCTATCGTCAGATGAGCCTGTTGCTGCGTCGCCCGCCAGGCCGTGAAGCCTATCCGGGGGATGTGTTTTATTTGCACTCTCGCCTGCTGGAACGCGCGGCAAAGATGAATGATGCTAACGGCGCTGGTTCCCTGACCGCTCTGCCAGTTATTGAAACACAAGGCGGCGATGTATCTGCCTTTATTCCCACCAACGTGATTTCCATTACCGATGGCCAGATATTCCTGGAAACAGATCTGTTCTATAAAGGTATTCGCCCGGCGGTGAATGTGGGTCTGTCTGTGTCACGTGTGGGATCGGCCGCCCAGATCAAGGCGATGAAACAGGTGGCTGGTTCGATCAAGCTCGAATTGGCACAATATCGCGAAATGGCTGCCTTTGCCCAGTTTGCCTCGGATATGGATGCTTCTACCCGGCAATTGCTGGAACGCGGCGCACGTCTGACAGAATTGTTGAAACAGCCACAATATGCCCCGATGCTTGTGGAAGAACAGGTGGCGGTGATTTTCTCTGGCGTGAAAGGCTATCTGGATCAAATCGCTATTGCCGATATTGGCCGGTTTGAAGCAGGCTTGCTGGATACGCTGCGCGGTTCGGGCAAGGATATTCTGGCCGCAATTCGCGACGAAAAAGCCATTTCAGATAAGACTGAAGAAAAGCTGCATGCTGCGATTGGTGCATACGCCAAGAGCTTTGCATAGGATGGACAGGCAAGGGATAGGCAGAAGATTTTTTGCCATCCCCTGTTAAAGAGGAGCCCCGCAGATGCCAAATCTGAAGGATCTGAAAACCAGAATTAACAGTGTGTCTTCCACGCAGAAGATTACCTCGGCTATGAAGATGGTGGCCGCAGCAAAATTGCGCCGGGCACAAGAAGCAGCCGAAAGCGGTCGCCCCTATGCTGCGCGTATGCGCTCGGTTATCGCCTCGCTTGCGGCCAAGGCAGATAAAGCCTCTGCCTCGCCTCTGCTGGTTGGCCGGGAAGATGTAAAAACGCATCTTCTGGTGATTGTCTCGGCCGATAAGGGCTTGTGCGGCGGCTTTAACGGTTCGGTTGCCCGTCTGGCACGCCAGCAAATGATGCGCCTGCAAGGCGAAGGCAAAAAGGTTCAGGTCTATGTGGTTGGCCGCAAGGCAGCCGATAACCTGGGCTCGGAAATCGCCGACAAGACTTTTGCCCGTATCGAAGGGGTACAAGGCGGGGTTATCCAATATGCAAGTGCTGCAGATATCTCTGCTAAAATCATTGCCGGTTTTGAAGAAGGCAGCTTTGATTCGGTCTCGATGATTTACAATCAGTTTGTAAATGCGATTACCCAAAAGGTGACCCATAGCTCGCTTATCCCCGCAGAGGTGGATGCCAGCGATGATGGGCTGGATGCACAAGCCAGCTTTTATGATTATGAGCCGGAAGAGGCAGAGATTTTAGGGGCGTTACTACCGCAGAATCTCTCCACTCAGATATTTAGCGCCTTGCTGGAATCCTCCGCTGCTGAATTGGCAGCCCGGATGACCGCAATGGATAACGCAACCCGAAATGCTGGCGATATGATCGATCGCCTCACCCTTGTTTATAACCGAACTCGTCAGGCGAATATTACCAAAGAGCTTATCGAGATCATCTCTGGTGCTGAAGCACTGTAAACAAACCGTTTAGAAACAAAAAAGACGCTGGAGTAGCGAGCTATGGCAAAAAATGCAGTTGGAAAAATCAGCCAAGTTATCGGGGCTGTTGTGGATGTGGAATTTGACGGGGCAATTCCGGACATTCTGAACGCTTTGGAAGTGGATAATCACGGCCAGCGTCTGGTGCTGGAAGTTGCCCAGCATCTGGGTGAAAACACTGTGCGTACCATTGCGATGGATGCAACCGAGGGTCTGGTTCGCGGTGCCGAAGCCACCGATACAGGCGCGCCGATTACCGTGCCGGTAGGCCCGGAAACATTAGGGCGTATCATCAATGTGATCGGCGATGTGGTGGATGAAGGCAAACCGATTAACGCTAAAGTGAACTATCCTATTCACCGTGCTGCCCCTGAATATGTTGACCAGTCTACCGAATCAGAAATTCTGGTCACCGGGATTAAGGTGATCGACCTGCTCGCCCCTTATGCAAAGGGCGGTAAAATCGGCCTGTTTGGCGGTGCTGGTGTGGGCAAGACTGTGACCATTATGGAATTGATTAACAATGTGGCGAAAGCGCATGGCGGCTATTCTGTTTTTGCCGGTGTGGGCGAGCGTACACGTGAAGGCAATGATTTGTATCATGAAATGGTTGAGTCAGGCGTTATCAAGACAGATGGTCCAGGCTCCAAGGCTGCGCTGGTTTATGGCCAGATGAACGAGCCTCCTGGTGCGCGTGCCCGTGTGGCGCTTACCGGTCTGACGCTGGCGGAATATTTCCGTGATGAAGAAGGCCAGGATGTGCTGTTCTTTGTTGATAACATTTTCCGCTTTACGCAAGCTGGCTCGGAAGTGTCCGCGCTATTGGGCCGGATCCCGTCTGCGGTGGGATATCAGCCAACATTGGCAACCGATATGGGCGCGTTGCAGGAGCGTATTACGTCTACCAATAAAGGGTCTATTACCTCAGTTCAGGCGATTTATGTGCCGGCCGATGACTTGACTGACCCTGCGCCTGCTACTTCATTTGCCCACCTGGATGCGACAACAGTGCTTTCGCGCCAGATTGCAGAATTGGGGATTTATCCTGCGGTTGACCCGCTGGATTCTACCTCGCGTGTGCTGGATCCGCGCGTTGTTGGTGACGAGCATTACAATACCGCACGTCAGGTACAAGAAGTATTGCAGCAATATAAATCCTTGCAGGATATTATCGCGATTTTGGGTATGGATGAATTATCCGAAGAAGATAAGCTTACCGTTTCCCGCGCCCGTAAAATCCAGCGTTTCTTGTCGCAGCCTTTCCATGTTGCCGAAGTCTTTACAGGCACACCTGGCGTTTTTGTTAGCCTGGAAGATAACATCAAGGGCTTTAAAGGCATTGTTGCCGGCGATTATGACCATCTGCCAGAAGCCGCTTTTTACATGGTAGGCACCATTGAAGAAGCGATTGAAAAAGGCAAAAAGCTGACACAGGAAGCTGCGTAAACTAAAAAAGCCATCCAGAGCTTGTATATTCAGATAGGGAAAGACAATCATGGCAGAAACCACACAACTTGAACTGGTGACACCGGCACGGGTTATGGTCAGCAAGGCTGCTGAAATGGTTGTCGTTCCGGGCAGTGAAGGGCTGTTTGGCGTATTACCGCGTCATTCTGCCCTGCTGGCCAGTCTGCAGCGCGGTGTTGTTGAGGTCTATGAAGGCGGCAAGGTAATTGACCGGATTATGATAGATGGCGGCCTGGCAGATGTTACCCCTGAAGGTGTAACCATTCTGGCAGAACGGGCGGTTGACCTTTCTGCTACCTCTTCACAAGAGCTGAAAGAGCGGGCGACAAATGCCAGTGAAGCCGAAGCAGATTTTCTAAACTCTGCGTCCGAAGCACTTTAGAACACCATTAAATTTTACCAGGATTAAAGTGAAAGCCGGCTTTTTAGCCGGCTTTTATATATTGGGCAAACTGGGCCATGATATCTTCATAAACCGGCCGTTTAAAAGGGACAGCCAGCTGAATTAAATCTGCCGGGCTCATCCATTGCCAGCTAAAAAATTCCGGCTCTTCGGTGGCGATATTGATATCTCTATCCCTGCCAGTATAGCGCAAGGCCACCCATTTCTGGCTTTGCCCGCGATAGCTGCCTCCCCATAACCTGTCGGCCAGCGGCAAGGGAATATCATATTTCAGCCATTGCGGATGAATAGATAAAATATCTGCCTTGTCTGTGCCGATTTCCTCGCGCATTTCACGAAAACAGGCAGCTTCCACATCCTCACCTGCATCAATGCCGCCCTGCGGCATTTGCCAGGCTTCCGCCCGATTATCAATACGCTGGCCACCAAAAATATGCCCTTTATCATTGATCAGCATAATGCCAACACAAGGACGATAGGGACGTTTTGAATATTCCAGGGGGCGCACACTCTCAGCCATTAATATACAGTCTTTCAGCTATTTAAATTCAGATTTTTGAAAATGGTCAGCCCGCGCAGCAAATCAAGGGCGCGCGCCAACTGGTAATCTATTTTGGAAGGGTCTGTTTCGGCCGTTTTTTCAGCAGCATCTTCTTGGGTTTCTGTCTCGCCAGCATCGGAATTACCAGCATTTGTCTCGCCAGCATCTGTATTACCGGTACGGCCATCCAGAGCGCCGCGTAAATCTTCCTCACGCAACGGGCCCTTTTCCAGCTCTTCAATACGGGCAAGGGCGACCTCGATATCCGGGGCAATCCCTTTTGCCTGAATAGACACACCAGAGGGGGTGTAATAGCGGGCAGTGGTCAGGCGTATCGCCCCATGCCCCGGCATCGGCATAATGGTCTGAACCGAACCTTTGCCAAAAGAGCGTGTCCCCATCAAAATGGCACGGCGATGGTCTTTTAGTGCGCCGGCTACAATTTCAGATGCCGAAGCAGAGCCGGAATTGATCAGCACCACAACCGGCAAGCCGCCGGTTATATCGCCTGGCCGGGCATAGGCGTGTTGTATATCGTTTTTTTCGCGCCCGCGCGTAGAGACAATCTCGCCTCGTTCTAAAAACGCATCCGAAACTTTGATAGCTTCTGACAGCAGACCGCCCGGATTATTGCGTAAATCCAGAATAATCCCTGCCAGCTTATTCCCGGATTCTTCTTTTAAATCCTTAATCGCCTTATTCAGGCCAGGCGTGGTTTGTTCGGAAAAAGTGGTTATCCGCACATAGCCGATATTCTCATACAGGCGCGAGCGCACCGAACGAATTTTAATCTCATCGCGAATGATGCTTACCTCAAAAGGCTCATCCTCTGCTCTTTGTACCGAAATACGCACTTGCGAGCCAACAGGCCCGCGCAATTTTTCCACCGCCTCGGACAGGGTAATGCCAACAATGCTCTCATCATCAACAGACAGGATGACATCTTCGGGTTGCAGGCCAGCGGCAAAGGCAGGGGTGTCATCAATCGGCGAGACAACTTTTAAAAACCCGTTTTCCATTGTTACTTCGATGCCCAGCCCGCCAAATTTACCAGAGGTTTGCTGCTGGACTTTTTTGAAATTATCATCTGGCAGATAGGTAGAGTGCGGATCAAGAGAGGTCAGCATTCCGTTAATCGCCGCCTCTATCAGATCCTTATCTGTCACACTTTCCACATAATCGGCGCGCACACGCTGGAACACATCCCCGAACAGGGTAAGCTGGCGATAGGTCTCATCGCTGTCCCCGGGGCGAGCAGTGGTTGTTCTGATATCCCCAAAGGTGGCAATGCCCACAATCACGGTAATCAGTGCAAGGCTGGCGATAGCCCCGTTTTTAACAGATTTGAACAACATCTTTGTGCCTCGCAGTTTTACCTTATCTGATATAGGAGACAAACAGGCTATTTTCCAGTCTGTCAGTGTCACGGAACGAGATCAAGCCTTCTTATCCCCATTGGGATCAGCAGATATACGGATAAGAGACTGGCCTGTCATCACTTCGGGTTTTTCAATATTCATTAAATCTAGCAAGGTCGGTGCCAGATCCGCCAAACTGCCATCTGCCAGGCTGACCGGGGATGGCCGGGGATGGCCATCTATCAGGATACAGGGCACTAAATTGGTGGTATGGGCGGTGTGCGCACATCCTGCCTGCACATCCCACATCACCTCGCAATTGCCGTGATCAGCGGTGACCAGCATACTGCCGCCCACCTGTTTAATCGCCTCTTCCAGAACGCCAACCGCCCTGTCAACCATTTCCACCGCCTGGATAGCAGCGGCCAGGTCACCTGTATGGCCGACCATATCGGGATTGGCAAAATTGATGATGATCAGATCATGGCTGGCCGTCCGGATAGCGTTTTCTGCCTTGTCACATACGTCCCTTGCCGACATTTCAGGTTGCTGGTCATAGGTTGCGACCTTTGGCGAATCAACCAGTTGCCGCTCTTCACAGGCAAAGGGCGCATCGCGTCCGCCATTAAAAAAGAAGGTGACATGCGGATATTTTTCTGTCTCGGCAAGGCGAAGCTGTTTCAGCCCATATGCGGACACCACCTCTCCCAGCCCCTGGCTGAGGTCAGGCGGGGGCAGTAATGCCGGGATAGCGTTTTGCAGGTCTGCTGCGATGGGGGTAAGCGATAATATCGGCCCGTCAAAGGGCAGAGATATTTTTGCTGCGGCTGGCAGCTCATAGCCTGCCTGTTGCGGCGTGGTAAGGCCATAGGCAATTTGGCGCACCCTATCAACACGAAAATTGGCAAATAAAATTCCGTCCCCTTCCTGCATCCCGTCATATCCGGCAAGGCAGACAGGCTCGATAAATTCATCTGTTTTGCCGCGCTGATATCCCGCCTCCAGTGCGGATAGCGCATCCGGGGCGTGATAATCTGCCTGTCCGGCCATCAGCACATCCAAAAACGCGCGTGTGCGCTCGCGGCGATTATCCCTATCCATGGCAAAATAGCGGCCGGAAAGGCTGGCAATTTGGCAGCCCGTTGGCAAGCTGTCCAAAAATTCTGGCAAGCTGGTTTTCGCATCTTTTGGCAATGTATCGCGCCCATCTGTCAGAATATGGAGGGTTACAGGTATCTGCCGGGCACGCAATGCAACGGCCAATGCCCGGATATGGTCACTATGGCTATGTACCCCCCCTTTGGAAGTCAGCCCGACTAAATGGGCGCGCCCGCCTGTCCGGGTCATCTGCCGGGCAAATTTTTCCAATGCCGGCATTTCGGCCAGCTCGCCCGAAGCACAGGCGTGCGAGAGGCGCGGTAAATCTTGCAGGATAACGCGGCCCGCCCCGATGGTCATATGCCCGACCTCGGAATTGCCGGGCTGCCCCTCTGGCAAGCCAACGGCCATTTCCGATGCGGCCAGACGGCTATGGGGGCGCTCTGTCATCAGGCGGTCAAAGACAGGGGTATGTGCCTTTTTAATCGCATTATATTTGCTATCATCTGATAATCCCCAGCCATCCATGATGCATAGGACAACAGGTTTACGGTTTGCCATTTATTTCGCTGCCTTTAAATTTTTACCAATGGGAAAAGGGGGGTAAATATCCTATCGTTATAGCTTTGCCCGTGTCACGGGGCAAGCAGGCCAGCTTTTTTAAAAGCGCTGCGTTAATTGCCGCGATGATAGGGGTGGTTTTTTAAAATCATCTCGGCGCGATAAAGCTGTTCTGCCAGCATGGCACGGCACAGCATATGCGGCCATGTTGCCCGGCCAAAGGCGATAAGCCTGTCAGCCCGGCGGCGCAGATCGGGGTGATGGCCATCTGCCCCGCCAATCGCAAAAAAACAGTGCATCACCCCCTCATCGCGCCATTGGCGGATCAGCTCGGCCAGCGCTTCAGACGAAGTATCCTTGCCTTGCGGGTCAAGACAGACCAGCCGATGATGGGACGGGGCGTGTTTGTCCAGCCATTCTGCAATTTTACCCGATTCGTCCGCCTGGCGTTTTTGCCCCGATGGCAGGCTTGATTCAAAAGCATGAAGCGCCCCGCCATGCGCCAGGCGCGAGAGCCAGCTTTTGACCAGTTCGCTTTCAGGAGAGGGTTTTGCCCGGCCAATCGCCAGAATATCCAGTTTCATAGCCGGAAGGTTAATCGGCCGGCAAGGTTAGCTGACATGCACAACTTCATCCTGGGAAGAAGATTGTGTCCACATCCGTTCCAGCGCATAGAACTCTCTTACCTCCGGGCGGAAAATATGGACAATTACCTCTGCGGTATCCAGCAATACCCAGTCTGCCTGTTGTGTGCCTTCCTTGCCCATAATGGCAATGCCAGCCTGTTTCAGTTTAAACTCGATATGATCGGCCATTGCCGCGACCTGGCGGTTGGACGCGCCGGTCGCAATGACCATATAATCTGCAATGGTGGATTTTCCGGCAAGGGGGATTGTTACAATATCCGTCCCTTTATCATCGTCAAGCGATTGCCGCACGAGATCTCTGACCTGTTCAGGGGTCAATCCTGCTAACGCGTCGCTGATGGTCTGTCTCCTTATATGCTGCCGGTCAAAAACGGTCATGTCTTCCACTTATACCTATAGATTAGCGCGTTACGCCCCTCTGGGCAAGTCAGATGGCGTTTAGCCCTCTACCCCTATGGCGCAAGATGGTTGCGGAAAGCGGATTTCGGGTCTGGTGATGAAAACTCCATTGTTTTTTCCTCTCCCTTTTCCCGGTTTTTTTGATGCCTCTTGCCAGAGACGCTGGCTGGCAGCGATTATGCCGGCCCAGCATTGCCGCCCCCTTACTGGCCAGCGCAGACCAGCCATAGCCTGGCCTGTTCATTACCAGAACAGGCAGCAATCTGGCGATATCGCCGGCGCGATACCAGTGCGGAAATTGCATCAGATTATCGGCACCCATTATCCAGATTAAGCTGGCCTTTGGACATATTTTTTGTAGCCGGCTAAGGCTGGCATAGCTTGTCCCCAATCCCAGCTTTTCTTCTAAATCCAGGCATTTTAGCCAGATAAAGGGTTCTGCCATTTGCCGCCCCGAAGATAGACGGCTATCAAAATCAGCCATGCCATCAGCAGATTTAAGCGGGTTTTGCGGGCTGACCAGCCACCAGATTTCGTCTAGCCGGGCAATTTTTCGTGCCTCTCTGGCAATATGCAGATGCCCCTGATGGGCAGGGTTGAACGAGCCGCCCATCACCCCTATACGGCGTGAATACCGATAGCCTGGAAGGGCTGCCATCTGGTGGCGCCTATGGGATTTAGGGGCGGGTCTGTCCATGTCCGCGCACAATATATTTAAAACTGGTCAGCTGGTTTGCCCCAACCGGGCCTCTGGCATGCAGCCGGCCTGTGGCAATGCCAATTTCCGCCCCCATGCCAAATTCCCCGCCATCGGCAAACTGGGTAGAGGCATTGGCCATCACAATCGCACTATCTATGGCGGCAAAAAACGCTTCCTGCTCGGCTATATCCTCAGAAAGGATGCTTTCTGTATGGCCAGAACCATAGCTCTGGATATGGCGACAGGCTTCAGGCAGGTCTGCTACGGTCTTTATCGCAATAATGGGGGCCAGAAACTCGCACCCCCAATCTTTTGGCGTGGCCGCTATCACGTCCGGGTGCAGGGCGGCAATTTCTGTACTGCCGCGCACCTCGCACCCCGCTTCTATCAGGGCGGTCACCACCTCGCGCCCGATTGTCTCTGTCGCCTGTTTTTCAATTAAAATCGTTTCAGCCGAGCCGCAAATCCCTACCCGCCGCATTTTGGCATTGAGCGCGATATCCACCGCTTTTTTAAGATCTGCCCTGGCAGAGATAAACAAATGGCAGATCCCTTCCAAATGGGCAAAAACAGGCACGCGTGCATGTTCTTGTACCCGTTGCACCAGCCCCTTGCCGCCGCGCGGCACTATTACATCTATCTTGCCGCTGGCGCCCAGCATGGCATCTACTGCCAGACGGTCAGAGGTTGGGATCATCTGTACCGCATTTTCTGGCAAGCCGGCCTTTTTCAGCCCGTCCCGCATCAGCCCGGCCAGTAAATAGCTGGTCTCTTGCGAATCACTGCCGCCGCGCAAGATACAGGCATTGCCCGATTTAATACATAAAGCAGCCGCATCTATGGTGACATTCGGGCGCGATTCGTAAATAATGCCGATCACCCCCAGGGCGGTGGAAAGGCGGGTAATATCCAGCCCGTTTGGCTGTGTCCATCTGGCCAGCTCTACCCCCAACGGGTCTGCCAGCCCGGCAATATCCTCTGCGCCCCTGGCCATGGCCTCGATACGATCTTCTGTCAGGGTTAGCCGGTCGATAAAGGCATCGCTTAGCCCGGCTTTCATACCGCGCTGCACATCGCGCTGATTGGCCGCTAATATCTGCTGCTCGGAGCCGCGAATCAGCTCGGCTGCATGGCGCAAAGCGGCATTTCGGCTATCCGCATCTGCCTGGCCGATTTCCAGCTGGCTTGCCCGTGCGGCATCTGCCAGCTCTTCTACCAGCTCCCGGGCATCTTTTTTACTTATCACGGTCATGGGGTGTCCTTATATCTGCCGCTCAATTATCGGTAAGATCGCCGCGCAGGACAAGGTCATCTGCATGAATAAGCTCTGCCCGCCCTTCATAGCCCAATAGCGTTTCGATGGCCTGGCTTTTCTGACCCTTGATTTTTTCGGCCTCTGCGGTGGCATAGCCGGCCAGCCCATGGCCAAGCTCTACGCCTTCTGCATTGATAATCTGTACCAAATCTCCCCGGTCAAATTGTCCGGAAAGGCGCAAAATACCCACAGGCAACAGCGATTTTCCTTTTAACAGGGCGCTTTGTGCCCCCTTATCCACAACAATCTGGCCTTTGGGATCAAGCGCGCCCGCAATCCAGTTTTTACGGGCTTTTTTGGGCGAGGTGCGGCGATGAAACAGGCTATAGCGCGCCCCGTCCAGCAAGGCGGCAACAGGCCGCGCGGCACTGCCCTTGCAAATCACCATATCTGCCCCGGCATCGGTTGCAATACGGGCAGCGGCTAATTTGGTGGCCATGCCGCCTGAGGCAAATTCGGCATTTGCCCCGCCACCAAGGGCCATAATATCTTCATCTATCTGGGCGATTTCCGGAATATGCTCGGCATCTTCGGACTGATGGGGGTTTTTGGTATAAAGCCCATCCACATCCGAGAGCAGAATCAGCAAATCGGCCGAAATCATCCCGGCTACTCTTGCCGCCAGACGGTCATTATCCCCGAATCGGATTTCATAGGTGGTCACCGTATCATTTTCATTTACCACCGGCACAAATCCCAATTCCAGCAAGGTTTGAATGGTGGTGCGCGCATTAATATGGCGGCGACGGGTTTCGGTATCTTCCGGGGCCAGCAGGATTTGTGCGGTGCGCATATCATGGGCTTGCAGGGCATTTGACCAGAGCTGGGCCAGCTCTACCTGGCCGATGGCAGCAGCGGCCTGTTTTTCCGGCAATTTAATGGCACCGGCTGGCAAGGATAGATGCTGGCGCCCCAACGCAATAGAGCCAGAAGAAATCAGCACAACTTGTGTACCTGCTGCACGCAAGCTGGCAACATCGGCTGCCAGATCGCGCATCCAGCCCGCGCGCGCCTTGCCAGTGGCGGGATCAACAATCAGCGCCGAGCCGATTTTGATCACCACTAATCTGGTTGATTTTATCAGGTTATTTATCGCAACCATCAGCCTAGCGGGCTCCATTCCGGTGTACCGCTATCTTGCGGCTGACCGGCTCTTTCTTCTTCTGCCTTGCCTGTTTCTATGGCTTGATAAATACGGCGCAATACCGTTTTTACATTCAGGCCTGTCACCGAAGAGATAAAATGAATATCCCTGCCGGCGCCGGCATCGATAAAGGCCTGTTTTAGCTCGGCAATATAATCTTCCGGGGCGGCATCTGCCTTGGTCAGGACAATTACTTCCGGCTTATCGGCCAGGATTTGGGCATAGGCTTCCAGCTCCGAGCGGACAATTTTCCAGTCTTTTATCGGGTCATTGGCGGTGGCATCGACCAGATGCAACAATACCCGGCAACGCTCCACATGGCCTAAAAAGCGGTGACCAATGCCAGCGCCATGATGGGCCCCTTCTATAAGGCCGGGAATATCGGCCATCACAAATTCATGATTATCAATGCCCACGACGCCCAGATTGGGATGCAAGGTGGTAAAAGGATAATCTGCGATTTTCGGTTTGGCCGCTGATACCACAGATAACAGGGTGGATTTGCCAGCATTGGGCAGGCCAACCAGCCCGACATCGGCTATCAGTTTCAGGCGCAGCCACACCCACATTTCTGTCCCTGTCTCGCCGCGCTGGGCCTTGCGCGGTGCGCGGTTGGTCGAGGATTTAAAAAAGGCATTGCCCTTGCCGCCAATACCGCCCGAGACCAGGATAACCTCCTGTCCCTCTTTGGTAAGATCGGCCAATACAGCCTCGCCATCATCAGAGATGACTTGCGTGCCAACCGGCAGTTTCAGGATGGTGTCTTTTCCTCTTGCACCTGAACGGTCGCGCCCGGCACCCGGAATACCTGATTCGGCCTTGAAATGTTGCTGATAGCGATAATCAATCAAAGTGTTTAGCCCGCCAACACAACGAACAACTACATCGCCCCCGCGTCCGCCATCCCCGCCATCTGGCCCGCCCATGGGCACATTGGCTTCGCGGCGAAAACTGACCGACCCTGGCCCGCCATTGCCAGAACGCACAAATATTTTTGCCTGATCCAGAAATTTCATCTATCGCGTGCCTATCTGACCCCAACAGCGCCTGTCAGTGATACAGGCGTTAAAAATAAGAAGGGGATGAAACCGCAAAAAAAGCGGGTCATCCCCTGAAAAAACATCATTTGCGCTGATGGAAGGGCCCGCCGCGATATTATCGCCGCCTATTCAGCCCCTATCAGGTTATTCTGCGGCTTTTGCCTGCTCTACAACAGAGACAAACATTCTGCCACCGGCTTTTTCCCGAAATGCCACATTACCGGGACGCAACGCAAATAGGGTATGATCCTTACCAATCCCTACATTGTCGCCCGGGTGGAATTTGGTGCCGCGCTGGCGAACAATAATATTGCCAGCTAAAACATTTTCCCCGCCAAATTTTTTGACGCCGAGACGACGACCAGCTGAGTCGCGACCATTTCTGGAACTACCACCTGCTTTTTTATGTGCCATCAGGTTCTCTCCTTATGCTTTTTTTGCCGCTGTTTTTGGTGCGGCTTTCTTTGGGGCAGCTTTCTTTGCTGCCGGCGCTTTTTTCGCCGCAGGGGCTTTTTTCGCGGCTGGCTTTTCGTCTGCTGCTGCTTTTGCCGGTGCGGCCTTTTTCGCGGCAGGGGCTTTGGCAGAGGTCAGAATATCGGTTACTTTCAGCAAGGTCAGATCTTGTCTGTGACCCTGTGTGCGGCGGTGATTTTTTCTGCGCTTTCTGCGGAAAATGATAATTTTTGGCCCTCTGGTCTGGCTAACCACCTTGGCTTCTACAGCGGCATTTGCGACCTTTGGCTTGCCAATTGTGATATTGGCACCATCGCCAAGCATAATCACATCAGACAGGGTGATAACCTCGCCTTCCTGTGCGTCCAGCTTTTCAACCAGAATGGTGTCATCTTTTGAAACGCGGTATTGTTTTCCGCCTGTTTTCACCACAGCATACATGGCGATATCCTAACTACATCGTTTAAAACTTTATTTGAATAATCAGCTTTTATACTGCAAACATCAGGCAAACGCCCAAATGCACAGCAAAAGCTATGAGCGCTCGGAATATACTGATTAGCCTAGAAATGTCAAGCCACTATCAGCTTTTTGCCTAGCCTCCGGCAAATTCCCCGCTATGGGCGTTATCATAAGGCATAGCGTCCATTTCCAAATGCAGCTTATCGCCTTTATAGGGGTGGGCACGCGCCACATCCTCTTTCAGTGCAACCCCCAATCCCGGCTCGGTTGGAATGACCACATACCCGTCTTCTATCTGGATGGGGTTATCCAGCAATTCTGCATGAAAACCTGTCATATTATCTATCATTTCCAGGATCAGAAAATTGGGAATGGCAGTAGCAAGCTGGATATTGGCCGCCGCAACTATCGGCCCGCAATACAAATGCGGGGCAATCTGAACCTGTTTTACGGCGGCCATCGCGGCAATTTTTGCCCCTTCGCGGATACCGCCTGCCCGGCCTAAATCAGGTTGCAGGATAGCTGCCGCCCCGTGATCCAGAATGGCTGAAAATTCTGCTGCCATACATAGACGCTCGCCAGTGGCTATCGCAATGGGGGTTGCGCGTGCCACTTTTGCCATTTCAGCCGGACTATCCGGGGGGACAGGCTCTTCAAACCATAAGGGATCGTAAGGGGCAATGGCTTGTGCCAACCGAATAGCCCCGGCAGCGGTAAACTGGCCATGTGTGCCAAACAGCAAATCGCATTCTGTGCCAACCGCCTCTCTGATTTTATGACAGAATGCGCGCGATCTCTCGATATCTGCCCCGGCAGGCATATGCCCGTCAAAGCTGGTATAAGCCCCTGCCGGGTCAAATTTTAATGCGGTAAAGCCTTCTGCCTTTTTCTCGGCCGCTCGCCGGGCAGAGGCATCGGGATCATTATAAAAATCGGCAGCGGTCTCATCTGCTGCAGGATAGAGATAGGTATAACAGCGCAATCTGTCGTGAACGCGCCCGCCTATCAGCCCATAGCAGGGAATATTATGGGCTTTACCCAGAATATCCATCATGGCGATTTCCAATCCGCTGATAACCCCGCTAACAGTGGGGTCGGGGCGCTGGGTAAAACCGCTGCTATAGGCACGGCGCACAAAGCGCTCGATTTCATGGGGATCGCTATCCAGCAAATAACGGGCAAAGACATCTTCTGCCAGTTTGGCGGTAAGGTGCGGAGAAAAGCTGGCCGCATAAATCTCGCCATAACCAATAATGCCGCAGGCGGTGGCCAGTTTGACAAAAATAAAATACCGCCCGCCAAATCCGGGAGGGGGATTGCCAACCACAAAGGTTTCACATTCTGTCAGGCGCATTTTACAGCCTCGCTTGTTTGGCGCATCCAGCGCGATATTCCAGCCCTTTCAACTCTGCGCGAGCCGGGCTTTCCTTGTCAATTTGAAAGCGGTTTGACCCCGGCCAGATAAAACACTGGCAAAATAAAACACTGGCAAGATAAAAGAACGGCAAAATAAAACATTGGCAAATGGGCATTGCGCCATTCGGGTAGGGGCGCATTTTGCAGAAATTATTAACCGCGATAGGCTGATGGTTTGAAAATGGGAAAAAAACAAGCAAGACCATCTGTGAAAAGCAAAAAAAAGAGAGAGAGAGAAGGAGGATAAAATGCAACGTTTGCTGCAATTTGCCAGAGATCATATCATTTTGTTTGGCGGTGCAAAATTTATCGCAGGACTGATTATCGGCTTTGGTTTGGGGGTGTATTTTTTGCCGATTCTGACCGCCGAGAAAGGTTTATCCGATACCGAGCTGGCAGAATTAACCAGCAGCGCTCAGGCTGAAACCCAGCTTCGTACGGGCGAGTTTGTGCGCGATCTGGAAGGCTCGGACGCCTTTCACTGGGGAGAGGGGACAATCTATGTCCGCGATGATCGTATCTGGCTGGACGGGTCTATCGCCCCTGGCCCGGATTACCGGCTCTATTTAACAAAAGGGCAATTTACCACCCGGGACAGTTTTTTAGCCGCGAAATCACAAGCCCTGCAAGTGGCGCCGATAAAGGCCTATAAAAATTTCTCGATAGAGGTACCGGACGGGCTGGATATTTCGGAATATGATGCGGTCATCATCTGGTGCGAGGCATTTTCTGCTTTTATCACCTCAGCTTCAATCCGCTAGTCCGGAGAGGATTTCAAGCGCAGCACGATAGCCCGATAACAGTGCTTCTTCTGCGCGGGCGCCGCTTGCCAGCTTGCCTGGAGTAGCGGAAACCGGGTGCCAGTCACCTGCTAGCGCCAGCAGACCGGCTGAAAATTTTTCCATAAAGGGCGCATCCGGCGGTGCCGGTTTTACAACTTTGGCATAGCGCCATCTATGGGCACGCTGATATCCCCATTTCAGGGTCTGGATATTCTGGGCTTCCTGATAGGCGGCGGTGATATCCTTTATCACCTGCTCAGGCGGCGATTCTAAAAAGCGCTCAGAATAGCTGGCATTGGCTTGCAATGTAACTGCCCCGGACGGGCTGGCAGACGGCCGGCTGGCCTCCAGGCTGGCCCAGCCCAATATCCCTTCCTCTTTAATTACCGCCCGCAGCCCCTCTGGCGGTTGGTGCAATTCTGCCATCACTGTCCAGCAGGGCGCATAGCCCGCCAAGCCTGCTACCTTTGCCAATTTGGGTGCCAGATCGCGCAACAAAATTTCGGTTTGCGGGGCAGGGGCGCTCAGCAATAGATGCTGGCAGTGATACGTCTCGCCTGATTTGCTCTGCAGGATAAAGCTGTTTTGGCTCTGGGTGATATGGGCGATTTCCGCCTCTTGCTGAACAGTCAGATTTGCCCCGACAAAGCTGGCAATATCGCGCATGGATGGCCGGCCGCTATATCCATTATCGCGCCCGGATAGCGGCCATTTTTCTATAACCCCCTTATCGCTTGCCCGATCACAGAGGGCAGAAAAAACAGGGCTATGGGCGGTAACAAACTGGGCACCATGATTAAATAGCAGGCCGGCATCCCGGCGGCTGGCCATGCGCCCGCCAATGCGCCGGCCTTTATCCAAAATCAACACATCGCGGCCAGCTTGCGACAATATCCTGCCAGCCATCAGCCCGGCCATACCTGCCCCAATGATAATTATTTCCGCCTTCATATCTCTGGTCTGTTCCCATCTGATAAAAGATAGCTTTTCAGATAGATATTTTCTGGCAATTGGCAAGCCATCTGTTTATCTTCTGCCCTATGATAGAGTTGCCCGCCCTTAAAACTTTGCGCCTGCCAGATGCAGATAATATTACCGCAGACAGCGCTCTTGCCATCTATGAAGCCTTGCGTCCACTTTTGCCAAAAGCGCCGTCCGGGGCGAACAAAACGGCTGCCAGGCTGATAGATTTACTGGATGAATTTGATGCGCTGATCCTGGATGGGTTCGGGGTTATTAATGTTGGATTTCAGACTATTCCGGGCATTGATACCCTGCTGGAAGAGGCGGGGAAAAAACAGGTTGATGTGCTGGTTTTGACCAATGGGGCAAGCCACCCTTCTGTTGTTTCTGCCCAAAAATATCAGGGCTGGGGTTTGCCGCTTTCACAAGCCGAGGTTATTTCCAGCCGCGATGCGCTTATCGCCCATCTGCACGGCATGACAGATATTTCTAGCTGGACAGCCCTGGATAGCCAGGTTACCCCGCCAGAGGGGGTGAGGGGGATAAAGGCTGTCACGCCGGAAAGTTTGGCCCACGCGCGCGGTTTTACCCTGTTAGGCAGCTCTGGCTGGACAGAGCAGGATCAGGCCGTGCTGGAAAAAAGCCTGAAAGAGAATATGCGCCCTGTCCTGGTTGGCAATCCTGATGTTACCGCCCCGCATCCGGACGGATTTACCGCCGAGCCGGCTTACTGGATGGCACGGGCGATGCAACAGCACCCTTTTCGGCCGATATGGTTTGGCAAGCCGCATCCGCTGGCCTTTACGCTGGCCTATCAGCGTTTGTGTGAACGTGCCAACCGGCAGCTGGATAAATCGCGCATTGCGATGGTGGGTGATAGTTTGCATACCGATATTCTGGGCGGTTTGGCATTTGGGCTGCGCACTATTCTGGTCACCAGCTATGGATTGCTGCGCGACCATGATGCCGACAAAGTAATTGGCCAGACAGGCATTGCCCCGGACTGGCGTGTCCCGCATTTGTAAAAAGGCCTATTTGTAATACACCTCAGGGCGTTATCTGGCCCATACATCCAGTTTTTATGCTCCAATAGTATAAGAGGCAGGAAAAGCAGTATAAAAGCCCACGCGAAATGAGGCATGGATAGGCTATGCAGGATATGCAAGAGAGCAAAAAAATCATCGTAACCGGCGCGGCCAGGCGCATCGGGGCAGCATTGGTATCTGCCCTTGCCCAAGATGGCTGGCAAGTGGTGCTGCATTATCATCAACGCCGAGAAGAAGCAGAAGCCTTGTGCAAATCACTGAGCGATAAAGGGTATGCCATAGAGGCTGTTTCAGCTGATCTTGGCTTGCCAGATGCCCCGCAAGCGCTCATAGAGGCGGCCAGCCGAACAGGGCCTGTTACCGCTTTAATCAATAATGCATCGCTATTTTCCTATGATTGTGCGGCCAGTGTATCCGCCGAGCAGATTGCCCGGCATATGGCTGTTAATCTAACCGCTCCTGCCTTGCTGACCAGAGCCGTGTATGAGCAATTGCCAGCTGGCCGGACAGGCTGTGTGATTAATATGCTGGATGCAAAATTATTTGGCATTAATCCTGATTATTTCAGCTATACCCTCTCCAAGGCGGCTGCACAGTCGCTTACCCAGATTTCTGCCCAGGCCTATGCCCCGAAATTGCGGGTAAATGCGATTGCCCCTGGCATTGTCCTGCCTTCGGGGGGGCAAAGTCAGGCAGAGTTTGAAAAATCCCACAAACGGAATTTATTGGGACAGGGCGCAACTATACCAGAAATTGTCGCTACAATGCGCTTGCTGCTTTCTGCTTCATCTATGACAGGAGAAGTAGTAATTCTGGATGGCGGCGCACATTTACGCCCGCCCGCCCGTGATGTAGCGTTTCTTGAGGCTTAAAAGATGATCACTCCCCTATCAAGACGATTTATGCTCAATGGCATCGAAGTGACCTGCTCTATTGGCATTCATGATTTTGAACGCGAAACACCGCAGCGAATCACCGTGGATGTGGAAGTATTGCTGGATATCGCCGCAGAGCCCAGCAAGGATACGATTGAAGAAGCGGTGAATTATGATGATATTCACCGCCATGTGATAGAAATCGCGACCTCTCGGCATTTTGATTTACAAGAAACCCTCGCCCGCACAATTTTTGACAAGCTGGCCGCCATGCCAGGTGTATTCGGGGTATCCGTTCGCACGGCCAAGCCGGATGTGTATAAGGATGTTCGCGAAGCGGCCTATCAGCTTTCCTCGCTTCACCCGCCTATTTCTTCTTAAAAGACGGGGTGTCTGGCACGCGCCCTATTTTTCAATCGATTTCAGGCGATCTTTCAAATTTTCCATCTCATCACGCAATTTTTTAATTTCATCATGGTCAATCTGCGGTGAATGGGGATTTTTTTCCGGCTCTTCTGAATGGAATTCACGGTTCTGGCTGATCGCATCCAGAGAGTTTTCCAATGCCTGACTGGCCAGAGGATGCAAACGGGTAAAGGAGGCCATAGTGCGTTCCAGATAACGCGATAATAACGGCTCTATCGGGCTTTTATAGGCCATGATGATCTGGCACAGCACATCGACAGGCAACATTTGATGGCCTTCTTGTTCACACTCCAAAATCACCTGAACAAGGGTTGGACGGGTAAGATCCTGACCCGTTTTTGCATCGCTTATTTGTATTTTTTCCCCGCTTCGCACCATCTCTGCCAGCTCGCTCAAAGTGATATAGCTGGAGGTTGCCACATTATAAAGGCGGCGATTGGCGTATTTTTTTATTGCAATCACAAGCACAACTCCATTACGCGAATATGGTGCAATGCAATAAACCAAATAGCCGTTTTTGCAACGAAAAAATCTAAAATTTTTGCAATGCAATAAATTTTTCTCGCCGGCAGATCAGCTGGCAGATCATCTGGCAGATCAGCCGGCAGATCAGCTGGTAGACCACTGGCGCAGGCAGATCATTGGCGCAGGCAGGCAGGCATGGTATTTTACCATCAGACCAGACGCATTTCCCAATGGCAAAATAGCCCCCAAAAGGCAGGCAAATGAGCATGGATGTCGCAGAAATTGAGAGCTTTTATCAGCGCCCGGAAGGGATGTTTATTGCAGATTTGCTGTATCAGGATTTAGGGCTGTTACAGACTATCTGGACACAAATGGCTGAAAGCGGCGGCGCCCCGCTCGATAAAATCGCAGTTGGTTTTCCCTTTGCATTGCTGGAAAGCCATCATTTGCCAGCGGTGTTAATGCCAGCGGAAACCGGCGCACTGGCCTGGTCAGGGGCAGATGGGATAGCGGTGGCCAGCATCGATAGTGCGGCCTGGCCATTGGCCACCGAGATGTGCGATAGGATGATAATCTTGCATGCGCTGGAACATGTGCGCGACCAGCAGGGCTTTCTGGATGAGGCATGGCGGTGCTTGCGTGGCAGTGGAGAGCTGATACTGATTGTCCCGCATCGGCGCGGCTTTTGGGCACGGTCAGATAAAACCCCTTTTGGTCAGGGGCATCCTTTTAGCCGCAGACAAATCCGCCGCCAGCTTGATCAGGCCGGATTTGAGGTAGCAGAGCTAAAGCCATCTTTGTTTATTCCGGCATTTGGGCTCAGTCTGCCAAATGGGGTACGCCACAGGATAAATCGGCTAGGGCGCTATATCTGGCCAATGTTTGGCGGGGTTTTAATCATCCGCGCAATAAAAAAGCTCTATTCCCCGCATCAACAGGCTAACCCGGCATTGCGACACCGCGTCAGGCAGTTTATTGTAAGACAGCCTGCAGGGGCGATTTCGCCCAAAAATCGGCATGAATAATCTCTTTTAACAAATAAACTAAGGTGATGAGTGGGAACCGCGATGGATGAGAGTTTAGCTGGTCTGCGCAAACAGATTGACGCGCTTGATAGTCAATTATCGGAAATGCTGGCCGCTCGGCTAGAGGTATCACGCAAGGTAAGTGCCGCAAAAAAAGATAATAACCAGGTTTTCAGACCAGCCAGAGAAGCCCAGCTTCTGAACAAATTGCTGGCCGCTGCCCCGGCCAGTTTGCAGCAGCTGATACCGGTGGTGTGGCGGGCGATTATTTCTTCCAGCATCGCAGAGCAGCGCCCTGATTTCACCATTCTTGCCAGCCCGCAAATGGGCGTTGAGGCAATCGCTTTTGCCGCTGGCCAGCTTGGCGTAAAAAATAGCGAAAATCTGCATACCGCCCTTGCAGAACTCATAGATAAACAGGCAGATATTTTGCTGGTCTCGCCAGCAGAGTTGTGCCAGATAGCAGGCGGTTTGGGGCCAGATAAGCCGGCAATGGTGATTGCCTGTTTGCCATTGGAGATGCCAGGTCAGGATAGCGCATTGCATGGCGAGCTGTTTCATGCGCGAATTACCGGCTGGATTATCGGGCGGCCACCTGCAGAACAGACAGATTATGATAGGGGTGTTTTTTACCTGTCCGATGGAAATAAAATTGAGATTGCCGAACTTTCCCGTTATGAGAATATGTCCGGAGCAGAATTGCTGGGTGTTTGCCCTGTCCTGCAAGCTGAACCACCAATAAAGGGATAGGAATATGATAACCGCACCCCAGCCAAAACAGGCCATTGCTTCCATGCTGTCTTATCGGCCGTCTTTCGGGACGCCTTCTTCCGGGCGGCTCATACGTCTTTCTGCGAATGAAGGGGCGCTGGGATGCTCGCCTGATGTGCTGGCCGCACTGGAAGGCAAGGCGATAGACCCCGGCCGTTATCCCGAAATTCAGGATCATCACCTCAATCAGGCGATTGCCGAACGCTATGGGCTAGAGGCTGAAAATATTCTTACCGCCAACGGCTCGGACGAGCTTATCAGCTTGCTGACCCTTGCCTATCTGGAGCCGGGCGATGAGGTGGTGATGAGCGAATATGCCTTTCTGGTTATTCCGCAAGCCACGCAAATCGCAGGCGGGATATCGGTAAAGGCACCTGATAAGGATATGACGGTCAGTGTTGATAACCTGCTGGCGGCGGTGACAGAGCGGACTAAAATCCTGTTTCTGGTTAATCCGAATAATCCGACCGGCACAATGATTTCCATGGAAGAGGTGGTGCGCCTGCATAATAATTTGCCGCCGCATATATTGCTGGTACTGGACTGGGCCTATGCCGAATATCTGGAAGACAGTTTTTCAGATAGAGCCGCGCGCATGGTTGAGGAACATAAAAATGTGGTGATGACCCGCACCTTTTCCAAATTGCATGGCATGGCAGGTTTGCGTTTGGGCTGGGGGTATTTCCCGGCCGATATCCTGACTACCCTTGCCTCTATCCGTGGCCCTTTTTCTGTTAACCAGGCAGCGGTGCGCGCAGGGATTGCCGCCATAAGGGATACAGAATTTCAGGAAAAATCTGTTGCCCATAATAAAAAATGGATGTCCATGCTGCCGGCCTTTTTAACCCAGCTTGGTCTGGGCGTTTTGCCATCACAAACCAATTTTATCCTGATTCATTTCGACCCTGAAAAAGGGGTGAGCGCCGCCGAAGCAGAAGCGTTTTTTGCCGGTCGTAATATTTTGTTGCGGTCAATGGGCGCTTACGGGCTGACAGATTATTTACGTATGTCTGTTGGTACAGATGAAGAAATGGAAATCGTCAAGGATGCCTTTATGGCGTTGATGCAGCCAGAGGGTCAAACCGCCTAGCCGGAGCCGATATTGTGCAACAAAAATTTATCTCGGATAAAATCGCCATTATTGGCATTGGGCTGATCGGTGCGTCTATCGCGCTGGCGATAAAACATAAAAAATTGCCCTATCGGGTAGGGCTATATGATCATAACCCTGCGGTGCGCAATGAAGCGCGCCAGCTTTCCATTGGCGATGAGATTTGTGAAGAGCTGGCAGAAGCGGTTGCCGGGGCTGGCCTTGTTATTCTGGCCGTACCGGTTGGTGCGATGGCAGCTGTGATGCAGGCGATAGCCCCGCATATCGAGGACGGGGCAGTTATTACCGATACCGGCTCGACCAAACGATCTGTTATTCGCGATACCAAAGACCTGGTTCCAGAGCAGTGCCATTTTATTCCAGGTCACCCCCTGGCAGGGACAGAATTTTCAGGCCCGGCTGCGGGATTTGCCGCCCTTTTTGAAGGGCGATACTGGCTGGTTATGCCAAATGGGGCCGATCCGGAAAAAGTAGAGGCGTTGGAAGAATTATTGACCCGATTAGGGGCGATGACCGAACAGATGACAGCTGATTATCATGACCGGGTATTGGCGATTACCTCGCATTTGCCGCATCTGATTGCCTATACCATTGTCGGCACAGCTGTTGATTTGGAACAGGATATGAAAAATGATGTTATCCGTTTTTCGGCTTCCGGCTTTCGTGATTTCACCCGCATTGCCGCTTCTGACCCAACCATGTGGCGCGATGTGTTTTTGAATAATGATGAAGCGGTGCTGGAAATGATGCAGCGTTTTTCCGAGGATTTAACCTATCTGCAACGCGCCATACGCTGGCAAGAAGGCGATAAGCTGTTTGATCTGTTCAGTCGCACCCGCGATATTCGCCGCTCTATCATTGATGCCGGCCAGAATTAATCTCCGGCAGACAGGCTGAACAACCGCACAAGGATATATTTGGCATATTCGCGCATCAGCAATTTTGCCGTTGGCCAATCTGCATACCAGCGCTTCGCTTGCAAATCTGGCGGGGTGACAGGCAAGGGGGTGATGGCGATATCCGGCATCATGCGCTGAAAATACAGCAAGGCACGCGGCATATGATAATTAGCCGTGACCAGAGACAGGCTGGATAGCTGGTGAAATTCTGCCCAGTTGCGCGCCGCTATCGCATTGCCTTTGGTATCTGCTGCGGTGGCGTCCAGCTCGACACAACAGGCAAAAATCGCTTTCTGGCGCGGGGTTTTGGCAAATGTCATGGCCAGGCTGGCTTTGGAAATACCCTTGCCCACCCCGGTTATAAGCATCCGCACAGATGCGCCCTGCTCTATCAGGCGCAGCCCCTCATTAATGCGTTCCTGCCCGCCGGTAGCGACCACCAGCCCATCGGTAAAACTATCGGCCAAAGGCGGTTTTTGCGGCAAGGTGAGGGCAAAATGCTGGACACAGGCCAAAAATCCCAATAGCCCGAAAACCAGCCCTGTAGCTGTATGTACTAATTGGCGTTTAAGGGTGTCTCTGGTCATAAGACAGCACGAACCTCGCAAGCTTGTTAAATCATGAAAGATGCCGCCCTTTTTGCAGCGTTCTTAGCAGAGCCAGGCGACAGCCTTAAAGCTGTTTAAAAATCTCCTGCCCCTGTTATCTTAGGCAAAAACGTCTGGTCACTCAACCAAACATCGGCTATGACAAATGAGCAAAAGATATGTAAGGCAAAAGATGTGTAAGGTGTGTAAATGCTTTTGACATGTGCACAATGCAAGACCATTTTTCGAATAGATAATGCCGCGATTGCCCCGGAGGGCCAAAAGGTGCGCTGTTCGGTTTGCGCGCATATCTGGGATGTCAAAGCCCCTGCACAAGCCTATCATGCGCCTGCCAGCGGCTTTGTTGATATTCTTCAAAAATTGCGCCTGCCTGCCAGTATGCTCTTGCTGGTAATGCTGCTCAGCGGGGTGTTGTTTTCCTTTCGTGGCCCTATCACCGCCCATTTTCCCGGCCTGATATCCTCTTTTAACGGCATTGGCCTGACGATTGAGCCTAATCTGGAGGTGCTGGAGATTCGCAATTTACAGGCAAGCTATCAGGGTAATTTGCTGCGGGTGCGCGGCCAGATATTTAATTCAGACAGCTTTACCGCCCATGCCGCCCCATTGCAGCTACAGGTACTGGGCACGGATAATACTGTGCTGGCACGTGAAAAATTAGTGCCAGACAGCAAATTTATTGCCGCTGGCCAGACAACCGATTTCTTTGTTCAAAAAGAAGTGGAAAAAGCGGGAAATGCAGAGGTGCGTGTTGATCTTCTGTCAGAATCCCTGCTTCTGGATATGTTCTAGCCGGCATCACCCAAAGGGGTTTTCTTCTGCTTTTATCAGCTCTTCTACCGTGCGGCGACGACGCAAGAGATGTGTTTTGCCTTCATAAATCATCACCTCGGCTGCTTCGGGGCGCGTATTATAAGTGGACATCATCACCGCCCCATAGGCGCCAGCCGAAAATACCGCCAGCAAATCACCTTCACCAATATCGGGCATATCGCGCCCCTGACCCAGATAATCGCCTGTCTCGCAAACCGGGCCAACAATATCGGCCATACCGCAAGGCACGCCCTTATCGGTGACCGGCTCTATCCGGTGATAGGCTTCATACAAGGTCGGGCGTATCAGATCATTCATTGCCCCGTCAACAATGATAAACCGCTTATCCTCGCCTTGCTTGATATAATGGGTGCGGGTCAGGAGCAGGCCATTATCTGCTGCGATAGAACGGCCAGGCTCAAACCCCAGCCGATAGCCGCGATTGCTGAAAATACGGGTGACCAATGCGCCATAAGCGGCAAAATCCGGCAGGCTTTCGCCCTGATAATCAATGCCCAGCCCGCCGCCTAAATCCAGAACAGGCACATCATACCCCTCAGAGCGCAGGCTATCTGCCAGCTCCAGCAATTCCAGATAGGCTTTTTCAAACGGGGCAAGATTGGTCAGTTGCGAGCCAATATGTACCGCCAGGCCAGCCGGGCGTATGGCCGGATCATCTGCCATTTGCCGATATAAAGAGGCCGCTTCGCCATCGGCAACCGGGATACCGAATTTTGTGGAACGCTGGCCGGTAGAAATTTTGGCATGGCTACCCGGGTCGACATTCACATTGACCCGCAAGGCCACCGGGGCGATGATGCCCATCTCGGCCGCTATCGCGCTTATATGGCGTATTTCTGCTGCTGATTCAGCATTAATCTGGCCGATACCGGCTGTCAGCGCCTGCCGGATTTCTGTATCAGATTTGCCGACACCTGAATAAATAATGCGGCCAGCCGGGATGCCAGCTGCCAGACATTTTTGCATCTCGCCGCCAGATACAATATCTGCCCCGGCACCATGCCTGGCCAGCAATCCCAGAACACCCATCGAGGAATTGGCCTTCACCGCATAATGCACGGCGACATCCAGTGCACTTAATGCCGCACAAAAGGCGCGATAATGGGCAACAAATCCGTCGCCTGAATAGACATAAAGCGGCGTGCCAAATTCTTCGGCAAGGGCAGATACAGATATATCTGATACCATCAGCTCGCCAGCATGATTGCGGTGAATATAGCTCATAAAGGGGGTGTGCCTTAACCGGTTTTTTCTGTTGTTACATCAGAGGGGCGTTGCGGCTCGCCGCGTTTGCCGCATGCGCTCAGTCCAGCGGTTGCCAGGGTAAGGGCGGCTATGATGCATAAAATCCGTATCATAAGAGCTCTTTTTCCTCCATTAAGGGTTTGTTTAACCATCTTTTGCCAGGCTGGCGCGGGTGGCCTTGATATGGGCGGCAACCTGTTCCGGGGCCGTGCCGCCAAAGCTGTTGCGTGCCTGCAAGGCAGAATCAATAGATAACACCTCAAAGATAGACGTGTTCAGGCGCGGCTCAACAGCTTGCATATCTGCAAGAGACAGCTCGTCCAGCGCACATCCCTCTTGATCAGCCAGCGCGACCAGCTTGCCGGTTACATGATGGGCATCACGGAAAGGCATATTGAGTGCGCGTACCAGATAATCTGCCAGATCGGTTGCCGTCGGGTGGCCTTTTTCCAATGCCGCGCGCATCGCGTCCGGATGGGCGGTCAGATCTGCTATCATCCCTGTCATCGCTGCCAGGCTAAGCGATAGCGAGGCTTCTGCATCAAAGACCGGTTCTTTGTCTTCCTGCATATCCTTGCCATAGGCCAGCGGCAAGCCTTTGAGAACCGTCAATAAGGCCAGCAAATCCCCAATGATACGGCCAGGTTTTGCCCGCACCAGCTCTGCGGCATCCGGATTGCGCTTTTGCGGCATGATAGACGAGCCGGTGGTAAAAGCATCCGATAGGCTGATAAAGCCAAATCTGTCGGTTGACCAGATAACAATTTCTTCGGCCAGACGCGATAGATGGGTCGCACAAATCGCTGCTGCTGCCATAAATTCCACCGCAAAATCCCGCGCCGATACCGCATCCATCGCATTAGCCATCGGCCTGTCAAAGCCCAGCAACCGGGCGGTTTGATGCCGGTCGATCGGATGGGGCGTGCCTGCCAGTGCGGCCGCGCCCAGGGGCATTTCATTCATCCGTTTGCGGGCATCAGACAGGCGCGTGCGATCCCGGCCAAACATTTCAACATAGGCCATCAGATGAAAGGCAAAGCTCACCGGCTGGGCCGTTTGCAAATGGGTATAGCCCGGCATGACAGTTGTGATATGGTTTTGGGCCTGGGTCATCAGCGCATCTTGCAATGCGGCCAGCTGTCCATCCAGCTGATCAATCGCATCCCTTAGCCAAAGCCGGATATCGGTCGCGACCTGATCATTTCTGGAACGCGCGGTATGCAAACGGCGGGCAGGGTCGCCAATTAAATCGCCCAGGCGGGATTCGATATTCATGTGAATATCTTCCAGCGCGTCCGAAAATGCAAAATCGCCGTCTGTGATTTCCTGCTCGATTTTGGCCAGGCCGTCACAGATAGCTGTTAAATCCGCCTCAGAGATAATATTCTGGCTGGCCAGCATCGTTGCATGGGCGATAGAGCCTGCAATATCCTGTTTATACATCGCCTTGTCATAGCTGATAGAGGCGTTGATATCGGTCATTAATTGTGATGGCCCGCCGGCAAACCGTCCGCCCCAAATAGAAGAAGAGGTTGTTTTTTTCGGTGCATTTTTATTCGCTTTGGTCATAATGCCACCCTACCTTAAATTACGCTAACCGGTCTATATCCAGGACGCGGTTTTGGTATAATGCCTTTTGGTGTTACCCTTTTTGATAAACGCTCTGCTTTATAGGATAGAAATGAAAAAGAATCAGCCCCTAAATATTGCCCGTCGTTCCCTGATAGGGCGCCTGCCTTTGTTTTTATTCGCCAGCGGGGCAGTTTTTACAAGCACACATTCGCTGTTCGGCGGCCTCTCACGCGCAAACGCCAGCCAGCAGCTGGACTTGAAACCGGGTAAAACAGCTCTGCCAGATATGACACTGGCCAGTGATGAGGGCACAATTTCCCTGTCAAAATGGGCAGACAGACCATTACTGATCAATTTCTGGGCAACCTGGTGCGCCCCATGTGTAGTGGAATTGCCGATGCTGGAAGAAGCAGCACACATTCTGGCAGAAGATAATATCACAGTGCTGCTGATCTCGATGGACAGGGGTGGTCAGCAAATCGCTGCGCCTTTTTTGCAGGAACGCGGGATTACCACACCTGTATCCTTGTATGACCCAAAGGCAGAGATGGGCAGAGCCATTGGTCTGCGCGGTCTGCCCACAACCTTGCTGGTGAAAAAAAACCGGGCCGAATATGTGATGCATACCGGCCCGGCTGAATGGAATGATAAAGCGGTTATCGAACAGCTTCGTGCCTATTTGCTAGACTAGACTGGGATAGACTAGACTGGACTAGATAGACTGGGGACTATAGCTCTTTATCAAAAGCAGGTACCGCATCAAACAGATCCGCCACCAGCCCGTAATCGGCCACCTGAAAAATCGGGGCTTCTTCATCCTTGTTGATAGCCACGATCACCTTGCTGTCTTTCATACCGGCCAAATGCTGGATAGCCCCGGAAATACCAACCGCCATATACAGATCAGGCGCCACTACCTTGCCGGTCTGGCCGACCTGATAATCATTGGGCACAAATCCGGCATCCACAGCAGCACGCGATGCACCAACCGCCGCACCCAGCTTGTCGGCAACGCTTTCCAGCATGGCAAAATTCGCGCCATCCTGCATACCGCGCCCGCCAGAAACCACAATGCTGGCAGAGGTTAATTCCGGCCGCTCAGAAGAGGAAAGCTCGGATTTATCATAGGCAGAAAGCCCCTGATCGCCTGTCGCGGAAACCGCTTCAACCGCGGCCGAACCGCCGCTGGCGGCCATCGCTTCAAAAGCGGTGCTGCGAACGGTAATAATTTTCAGCCCATCACTGGATTTTACTGTTGCCAGCGCATTACCGGCATAGATGGGGCGCTTGAATGTATCGCCATCTATCACCTCAATAATATCCGAGATTTGCGGCACATCACATAAAGCGGCAATTCGCGGCATCACATTTTTGCCAAAGGTCGTTGCCGGTGCCAGAATATGGCTGTAATTGCCGGCCATACCAGAGACAAGCGGTGCCAGATTTTCTGCCAGGCTATGGCCGTATTCCGGGCTATCGGCACATAAAACCTTATCTGCCCCTTCAAGGGCAGCGGCCGCCTTGGCAACATCTGCACAATTCACCCCGGCAACCAGCAAATGAATATCCCCGCCAATTTGACGCGCAGCGGCAAGGGTGTTTAATGTTGCGGCATTTACCGCCTGATTATCATGTTCAACTACAACTAGAATGCTCATCATATCACCTTTGCTTCGTTCTTTAATTTATCGACCAGCTCGGTTACCGAACCTACTTTGATGCCGGCTTTGCGTGTTTCCGGCTCTTCTACCTTTATTGTGGTCAGGCGCGGGGTTGTATCTACGCCCAGCTCTGCAGCATCCAGCTGATCAATCGGCTTTTTCTTGGCTTTCATGATATTGGGAAGCGAGGCATAGCGCGGCTCGTTCAGGCGTAAATCCACGGTGATGACGCAAGGCATATTCACGCTGATATGTTCCAGCCCGCCATCGACCTCGCGGATAATTTTTGCCGTATCGCCGGCAATTTCAATACCGGAAGCAAAGGTGCCTTGTGACCAGCCAAGAAGGGCAGACAGCATTTGCCCGGTCTGATTGCAATCCCCGTCAATGGCCTGTTTGCCACATAGCACCAGGCCAGGGGCTTCTTTATCGACAACAGCCTTTAGCAATTTGGCCACCGCCAGCGGCTCAACATCCTGTCCTGCTTCGATATGGATACCGCGATCCGCGCCCATTGCCAGCCCGGTACGGATGGTTTCCTGTGATTGTGCAGGCCCGATAGATACCAGAACAATTTCCTCTGCTCCGCCTGCTTCCTTGATCCGCAGCGCCTGTTCTACAGCAATTTCATCAAACGGGTTCATTGCCATTTTCACATTTGCCAGCTCAACGCCGCTCTGGTCGGCTTTCACCCGAACCTTGACATTATAGTCAATCACTCTTTTTACCGGAACTAAGACCTTCATTACTTTTTTCCTTCCTGATCTGTCCTTTGCTCTAACAGATAGCTGGCATATCTTGGCATCCAGCCGGTTTTGGCAGTGTTGCCACGCTGCCTGCCAGCTATCCTATTTTTCTTCCTGTGTGCCACCTGGCACCCATAAAATATCTTTTTTGCCCCCATCATTAGCATGGCGGGCCAGCACGAACAACAAATCTGATAGCCGATTTATATAGCGCATTGCATGTTCATTTACCGGCTCGACAGCGGCCAGCTCTGTCATTTGGCGCTCTGCCCGTCTGGCAACGGTTCTGGCCAGATGCAGCCAGGCAGCAAGGGCTGTTCCGCCAGGCAAAATAAACGAATTTAGCGCTGAAAGATTCTCGTTAATCGCATCAATTTCTGTCTCCAGACGGGTAACCTGCTCTGCGGTAATACGTAAAGCAGGCTTCATATCATCGACAGTGGCCAAATCTGCGCCCAAATCAAATAAATCATTCTGGATACGCGCCAGCTGGCTGTCCATCGCATCATCACATTCCAGGCGTGCCATCCCCAATACAGAGTTTAGCTCGTCTACCTCGCCATAGGCGGCCGGGCGTTTGGCATGTTTGGATACACGTCCACCGCCAACCAGGCTGGTTTTGCCATCATCGCCTGTGCGGGTATAAATTTTATTCAGCTTGACCATGATAATATTATCAATTCCTGTCTGTTTGTTCTTTAGGCCGATTGGCGAAACCATAACAGCGATATAAATATCAATAACACCACTGCCTGGGCAATAATACGATAGCGCATAATTTTATTTGATTTACTTTTATTATATGCCCCGCCCCGTCCCATTGTAATGACGCCCCAAAATAAAATGGCAGCGACACCTATCAGCCCGATAATCATAATGGCTTCCGGCCATCCTGAACCGGAAAGGATAGATGTTTGTGTGGCTGCTGGTATCATCAGCGCGCTCCTCTGCCGCCTATCGAAGGGCGATTACAATAAAACTTGCTACAGGCTTTACATAGCCTAAAATTCATCAATAACAATGTCCCGGCGACGACATGCCGCAACCAATGTGTTGCGCAGCAGACAGGCAATGGTCATCGGGCCTACCCCGCCTGGCACAGGGGTAATCGCGGCTGCTTGCCGGGATGCGCTGTCAAATGCCACATCCCCGGTCAGGCGAAATTTGCCTTCCCCGCGTTCCGGGGCGGGAACACGGTTAATGCCCACATCAATTACCACGGCCCCTTTTTTAATCCAGTCGCCGGTAATCATTTCCGGCCGGCCGACAGCGGCAACCAGAATATCTGCTTGCTGACAGGTTTTCTCCAGCTCTTTGGTGCGGGAATGGGCAATGGTTACGGTTGCATGGGCATTTAATAATAATTGGGCCATTGGTTTGCCAACAATATTGGAGCGGCCAACAATCACCGCATGCAAGCCGCTTAAATCGCCAAAATGATCCTGTAATAACAGCAAGCAGCCATAAGGGGTGCAGGGGACGATGCCTGGCTGGCCTGTTGCCAGCAATCCGGCATTGACCACATGAAAGCCATCTACATCCTTTTCCGGGGCGATGGCCTGAATAACCGCCTTGTCATCAATTTGTGCCGGCAGGGGCAATTGTACCAAAATGCCATCTATCGCCTCATCCCTGTTCATCTTGTCTATCAGGGCAAGCAGCTCTTCCTGGCTGGTCTGTTCTGGCAGGCGATGTTCAATAGAGCGCATCCCGCTTTTTTTGGTGCGCTCTGCCTTGTTGCGTACATAAACCTGACTGGCAGGGTCTTCGCCAACCAGAATTACCGCAAGGCCGGGGGTGAAATGATGTACAGATTGCAACAGGCTGACCTGCCGGGCAATTTTATCGACCAGCTGATTTGAAAAAGCCTTGCCATCAATAAGTTTCGCGCTCATTTTGCCATCCCCCAAATCTGTTTAAACAGCCCTTATGGCCAGCCGGAAAAGATCTCTTATCCCGGCTATCCTAGCTCAGATATTCAAATAATATATTGCGGCCAAACTGGACGGCCAGCAACACGATGATAGGGCTGATATCAATCCCGCCCAGATCAGGTAAAACACTGCGAATCCGCCCCAGCAACGGTTCATGCAATCGGCCCAGCCCTTGCAGGACAACCCGAACAAAGGGCTGCCATGGATTGACAATCCGAAACGCCACCAGCCAGCTGGCAATCACATAGGCCAACAGGGTGAAAATATAGATATCAATAATATTATCGATTAATATCAATAAGGCGTTCATGTCAGCATTATCCCCCTTGCCTGTTTCATCACGAAATGCCGTTCAGCATCCATGCGCGGCTGAGACTACCCTTCGTAAGCTTTATTGACAATATAGAACTATCGCCTTTGCCTAAAAAGGATAAGCACCCCCCAAAAAAAGGATAAACCCCCCAAAAGGATAAGCTCCCCAAAAGGATAAGCTCAAAAGGAGGAGGGCTATCCTGATGGACATCCAAACTGACCGATAAGGTGCGTATGGTTTATTAGAAAAATCTAATACCCCTGTTCTTTTGTTCAAGGACAGGGAGTGTTTCGATGTGTATGGCAAGATATGTCCAGCAGGGTTTTTCCATCTTCTCCGGTTTTCTTCTATTTTCCCTTTCTGCCTGTATTGGCGGCGGCGGCGGTGGTGGACAGGCGCAATTTGGCGGGGCGGGCAGTGAATATGCCGCCCAGCCAGGCTTGCAACAGGTTTCGGCCGCTGCTGCCCTTGGGGCGGGCTATAGCGGGCGCAATATCCGTATCGGGGTGGTGGATTCCGGCATTGATGGCCGCCATTCCGAATTTTCCGGACGGGTACATGCCGGCGGTGACTGGCAAAGCGCCTCGGATGGCCGGATTGATTTACATGGGCATGGCACCCATGTTGCCGCTATTTTGGGCGCTGCAAAAGACGGGGTGGGGATGCATGGGGTGGCCCCGAAAAGCCAGCTTTATGCCTATCGTATCCTGAATCAATATGGCAATTTTGGTGGCCGAAGCGGCGAGGCTATGATCCCCGGCCTGGTCAGTGATGCACGGCGTAAAAATCTGCATATTCTGAATAATAGCTGGGGATCCAGAATTGAAATAAATGATATTTCGCGCGGGGAAATTGAAACCACATTGCCGCGTGAACTGGCGGCCTGGCAATCGGCGGTCAATAGCGGCATGGTGATAGTGTGGGCGGCCGGGAATCAGCGCGATAATCAGGTGAGTGTGCGTGCCGGCCTGCCCTATTATTTCTCCTCTCTTCGGCGTGGATGGCTGACAGTGGTATCGTCCGGCGCATCGGGTACTGAGCCTGTTTATACCAACAGATGCGGTCTGGCGGCCAACTGGTGTATCACCGCGCCTGGCGGCGGGGATGATCAGGCCAGTAATGGTATCTGGGCGGCCGATACAGGGGGCGGCTATGTTCGCCGTTCCGGTACATCCATGTCTGCCCCGCATATATCAGGGGGTCTGGCATTGCTGCTGGAAGCCTTCCCCAGCCTTAGCCCGCAAGCCGCGGCTGCACGATTGTTGCAAACGGCCAGTTATGACGGGCTGGTCACAGCAGATGGCTGCACGTTCAGCCGGTGCGGGGCAGCACGGATGCAAACGGTCTTCGGGCGCGGGCAAATGGATTTGCAATCGGCTCTATCGCCTGTATTGGGGCTAACTCTATCTACACCGGAAGGCGCGTTTGATGCCAAAACAAGCCAGCTTTCAGCAGGGTCTGTTTTATATGGCCCGCTTAAAACAGCTCTTAGCTCTCGGAATATTTCTGGCCGGGACAGATTTGACGGGGCAGAATTTTTTCTGGCAGCAGCAGATTTTGTCACCCCGCAAACAGCCCCGGCAAAAGATATGATGGCAGATATTCTGTCCTTGCATCGGCGTACAGATATTCCGCCCATATCCGATAAATTTGGCTGGCAACATTATCTGGCCTATGAGGATAGGGGGTTGTTATCTGATAAATACCCTGAAAGATTATTTGATATTTCAGATAGCCCAAAAGAGATTGTCTATCTTCTGGATATGTCCGATATAGCCAAAGACAGCCCGCGCCCCGGCTGGCGCTTTCGGTATCGCGGCGATGCCGAGACGCATAGTTTTTCCAGCCTCTGGCAACAACCAACCAGACATGGTCAGCTTTGGATAGGGCAGGGGGTAGGTGACCAGGCTACAGGCTGGTTTAACAGCGTGGGCAAGGGGGCATTTACGCTGGCAGGGGCCCGTTCTGTCTGGCAATTTGCAGGGGTTCAGCACAAAATCGGCCGCTTTGGCTTTCAGCTGGAAGGGCTGACAGGTAAAAGCTGGCTAAAATCCAGCTCCGGCTTGCTGCGCGCTGGCGAGGTAGAAATGCACAGCTGGCTGGCACAAATGCAGCTGGCATTGGGGGATTATCAGAGCCTGGTTTTATCCTATGGCCAGCCGTTAAACGCCAAAAGCGGGTCTGTTGAAATCTATGACCAGAATATAGGAGATACGCGCAAACTTTCTTTTTCCAGATCGGAAAATATCTATCAACGCCGCATTGGCTGGCAATATCAATGGACAAACGGGATAGATATATCTGCCTATTATCTGGATATGCACCTGCCAGCTCTGCGCGGCGAGGATAAAGAACAGCGTATCGGCGCGGCCTTGAAAATAAAGTTCTAAAGAAAACAGCGCATTATCCAAAAGGAGGCTTTCTAGACCTTTGGGTTAATCGAATCTTAAGCTGTTATCTCTAGACTAGGGAGAATGCGCTTTTCCTGCTCTAATATAATTGTCTGCTACGTGCGGACTATATCGGTTATATCGATTCTCTCAATATCCGGCCTGTCACCTGTTTGGGCACAAAACACCCATGCACAGCCTTCTGCCTATTCGCCTGCCGGGATAGTCGCATTGGATGAGGCCATACGTGCTGAACTGGCACAAGGCAAGGTGCAAGCAGCATGGGATTTAGCCCGCCAGCATATTGATTTTCAGTATATGCCACCTGAAATGTTACTGCAGATCGCAAAATTGGCGGCACAGGTACAATCGCCTGAACGGGCATTGGCGATAATCCAGCGGGCATTGCAAAGCTTTCCTGAATATGGGCCTTTACATGCCTATGGTCTGTCGCTGGCACGCTATTTAAATAATTGCAGCTTTGCCCAGATCCATCAGGCCTATTATCAGCATCCGCGCAAACTGGCCTGGCGTCAGGATTTTATCGAATTCCAGAAAATTTGCGGTCAGCGACCCTCTCCGGCCAGCTATTATTTCAGCGTTGATAGCTATCGCGGCCATCTGCCCCATCATGACGGGCACACAGATACTGTCCACGCAGAGCCGGGTTCTTTTGTCGCTGATTTTTGCGCGGTCTATGAGAATATCTGTCCGGCGTCGCGGGAATTTACACTTGCCGAACAGCCGCCGGCAAAAACCATTGTGAAAACCCGCATTGGCGCGCGAAAGAAATTGGTAAGCCAGGCACATTTTTCCACAGAACTGCATTTGCAATGGCAACATTATCAGGCAGGTAAATTAGCGGTCTTTGCAGATGATATAACCATCGGCCTCAGATTTGACTGGCGGTATAACAGAGCAAAATATCATCGCCTGGAACTTCGCGGTGGCCGCTATGACAGCCAGCCGCCTGCCCTGCAATCTGCCTATCATAGCCAGCATATCGGCACCGAATATAGCCAGATTTATCCGCGTAGCGAGGCGGCATGGCCAGAAGAGGGGATTTTGGCACATCTGGACAGGTTGCGCCCGGCGAGCTGGGGCTGGAAGATGGGATATGTTCAGCATCTGCGCCCGCAAGGCAGTTTGTCTGTCTATTCGCTTACCGAATTTCAAAGCTGGCAGATAGATAAAACCCGTCTGCATCTGTCTTTTAGCCGGGAACAGCTGGATTATCCGGCCTCTGCTTTGGCAGGTGATGGCACGGCCAGACATTGGCAAATTAAGGTAAATCATCCTTTTTCCGGCGGTTTGGCAGATGGGTGGATAAAAGAAATATCGCTTGGCTATATCCATTCAGTAACCGGATATCGCCGCGCCTTGCCGTGGCTGCGCTATCCCCATCAGATTGCGCGCACCACTTCCAGCGTGGAGCTGGGCTTTCCGGAAATCGGGTTCTCGCTTCTTCCCTCTATCCGGGTTGAACAAATTTCCAGCCAGTCCCGAAACAGTTTTGATGCGTTTGACGAGACCCGATTTTCTTTCTCTTTCTCTAAATCTTTCTAAAAAAACTCAACCTTCGTTGAATAAAATTATTACATTTACAACTTATAATATCTTTTTATAGGTGATTATTTGAGTAAAATATCACTCATTAGATGTATGGTGCGAAGAAACATTTCAGAGGAAAATAGCTAACCTCTGATGCCTATGAAAGGGTAGCAGATGAAAATCTTACTCGGATATGAAAATTCTCTATGCCGTGATTTTATCAATGATCACCTGGCGCATCTGGATGCCGATATCAGCCTGATGGTGGCCGGGACATTGCGCGATTGTATGCAGATGGCAGCAGAGACGCCAGATATTTCTGTTATCGCACTGGATACAGAAATGCCGGATATGAACGGGGTGGCTGGCCTTCGCCAGATGATCGCCCAATGTTCAGGGCATATTCCTGTAGCACTCATAGGATCGCTTCGCCGGGGAAATGAAATACGCGATTTTCTTACCGCAGGGGCAGCCGGATATCTGACCTATTCATTAAGCGCACAAGCCTTGCTGGCAGGGTTGCGGATGATAAATGTGGGCGAGATATTTGTCCCGATAGATGTGCTGGCACTGGAAGATCAGGTTACGCGAACCGGGCGGCATTGGCTGACAGGCAGAGAGCGTGATGTGTTAAACGGGTTGCTGGCAGGGCATTCCAATAAGGAAATTGCCCGTGCCCACGGGTTGAGCGAGGTGACGATAAAGCATCATTTAAAAAGTCTGCGTGCCAAGCTGGGCGCACGCAACCGTACTCATGCGGTCTGCCGTGCCATAGAGCTGGGGATTGCAGAAGAAACCCTGCCAGCGGCCTCCTAATCCCTGGCCGAATTACGTGACAGGCTGGCCGGGATCGGGGCGTGTTACCTTAAAAAAACAAGCGATAAAAAAAGAGGGCCACGCCCCCTTTTTTATCGGTATAAAACCGCCGCAAAATTATTTGGTGCGGTTTTGCCTGTTTTCAATCAGGTCATCGACAACAGACGGGTCTGCCAGTGTGGAGGTATCCCCCAGCTCGGCAAAATCATCTGCGGCAATTTTGCGTAAAATACGCCGCATAATTTTACCAGACCGTGTCTTTGGCAGGCCAGGGGCCCATTGTAACAGATCCGGGCTGGCGATAGGGCCAATTTCACTGCGCACCCATTGCCGCAATTCTTTATGTAAATCCTGATCGGCTGTCTCGCCCAGATTCAAGGTGACATAGGCATAAATACCCTGACCCTTGATATCATGCGGATAGCCCACAATGGCTGCTTCTGCCACTTTTGGATGGGCGACCAGCGCGGATTCAATTTCGGCTGTACCCATGCGGTGGCCAGATACATTCAGCACATCATCTACCCGGCCAGTGATCCAGTAATAGCCATCTTCATCGCGGCGCGCGCCATCGCCGGAAAAATACCGCCCTTCAAAGGTGGAAAAATAGGTATCGATAAAGCGCTGATGATCGCCATAGACGCTACGCATCTGACCTGGCCAGGAGCGGTTAATACATAAATTCCCCTCACCTGCGCCTTCGATAATATTATTCTCGCCATCGACCAGCACAGGCTCAATGCCAAAGAAGGGCAGTGTGGCAGAACCCGGCTTGGTGGTGGTCGCCCCGGGAAGAGGGGTGATTAATATGCCGCCTGTTTCGGTTTGCCACCAGGTATCGACAATCGGACAGCGCGCTTCGCCCACCACTTCATGATACCACATCCAGGCTTCCGGATTAATCGGCTCGCCCACTGACCCTAACAGGCGCAACGAGCTTTTATCCCATTTTTTAACCGGCCCGTCGCCTTCGCGCATCAGCGCACGAATAGCGGTTGGGGCAGTATAGAAAATCGAGACTTTATGTTTTTCCACCACTTGCCAGAATCGGCCGGAATCAGGATAGGTTGGCACCCCTTCAAACATCAAGGTGGTTGCCCCGTTGGCCAGCGGGCCATACAGGATATAGCTATGTCCGGTTACCCAGCCAACATCCGCTGTACACCAGTAAATATCGCCATCCTGATAATCAAAGACATAATGATGGGTCATCGCGGCATAGACCATATAGCCGCCGGTGGTATGCAACACCCCTTTTGGCTTGCCGGTTGAGCCGGAGGTATAAAGGATGAACATCGGGTCTTCGGCATTCATTTCTTCTGGTGGGCAGTCCGGCAAGGCCGCTGCCAGCGCGTCATGATACCAGATATCGCGCCCTTCTTGCCAGCTAACAGATGCGCCTGTGCGGCGGATAACAAAGCAAGTGGTACAATCCGGGCAGCTTTGCAGGGCTTTATCTGTGTTGGCTTTTAGCGGGATAGCTCGGCCGCCGCGTACCCCTTCATCGGCGGTAATCACGCAATTTGACTGGCAATCCTGAATACGCCCGGCCAGCGCATCCGGGGAAAATCCGCCAAACACGACAGAATGGATAGCCCCGATACGGGTACAGGCCAGCATCGCCACAGCCGCTTCTGGTACCATCGGCATATAGATAGTGACCCTGTCACCTTTTTTAATGCCTCTGGCCTTTAATGCATTGGCAAAGCGGCAGACTTCCTCATGCAGCTCTTTATAGCTGATATGTTTGGCAACATTCGGCTCATCACCTTCCCAGATGATCGCGGTTTGGTCGCCGCGTGTAGCCAAATGCCTGTCCAGACAATTGGCCGACGCATTCAGCGTGCCATCTGCATACCATTTGATATGTACATCCGGCTTGTCATAGCTGACATCGGAAATCTGGCTATAGGGTTTCATCCAGTTAATGCGCTTGCCATGCTCTGCCCAGAACCTGTCATTATCCTCTAGCGAGCGGGCGTAGTCAGCCTCATATCCTGCTGTATCGATATTGGCCTTGCCGGCCATTTCTTTTGCTGGTGGAAATGTTTTATATTCGCTCATGGTCTAAACCCCTTCCCCAAAAAATTCCTAATCTTGCCATCGCGCCAGCCTGTTTTTTTTAAAAAGCAATAGCAAAGGCTGGCTATGATGATGATGGATGCTTCTTTTTTAGCCTTGTTTGCCGGAAATGAAAAGATGTGCCTTTTGATGACCGATATATCACCTTTATATATAGTACAGCTGTATATCACAGGGGCATATCATGGCGATATTCGGCTTCCAGATTTTCGGCTTCCTCGGCATTATCGATAGATAAAATCTGTTTAATGATATCCAGGCCAAACCCGGCGCGTGCCAGTTTAGCCATTTGTTTTTGATAGGCTTCAGGGCTTAGCTCGCGCTCGCTTCCATAACAGCCAAGCCGTTTTTTACGGATATGAACAAGGGCGGCCAGCCATTCTGCCTGGGCATATCCATTGCGGTGGGTTTTCAGGCTGGCTTGTGCCATATCCCGCCCAATCCCGGCCTGCAGCAATTTTTGGGTAATTCGGCGTTCTGACTGGCCGGCATTTCGCCCGGCCCGGATACGGTTATCGATAAAATTCTGGTCATCTATATAGCCAAATTTCTGGCAGTCTGCGATCACCGCTTCAATGGCATCTTCAATCTCTTCTGGCTCGGCTGTTTCCAGTTTCCGCTTTGCAAATTTTTGCAATGTCTGGCGCAGCCGGGCGGTGGTACTGGCATATCTGCCCAGATAATGCAGTGCCTTATTGGTCAGGCGTTTTTTTATTCTGGCATCTGTTGGCATCGGGCTGGATCATGAAATAAGAAGTGGTTTTTATGTATAGACAAAAATTTATGTGGCATTTGGCAAGCGCATAGCCAATCATGACATAAAACAGACCCATTTGAAATGCTACACATATAAAGCGGGTGGGCAAGGGGCATATACCGGCATTGTCCTATCGCGCCTCTTGCCTTTTATCCATGAGCTGATTATTCCAGTGGGAGGGTAAAACTTCACCGCCATTTTGATCTCTTTTTAAGCGATATATTTATGTCTGATAAAGCGAAAATCTCTGACAATGCGTCACCGGCTCCGGTGCGGCCCATTCTGGTAGGCCGGATCAACTGGACAGGGCTTGGCACGCTCTATGTCAAAGAGGTAATGCGGTTTTTAAAAGTGCCGGTACAAACCCTGTTTGGCCCGGTAATGACAGCGACCCTGTTTATGATGGTCTTTGCCGTAGCGGTGGGCGAGCGCATAGACCTTGGCAATTTTGATAATTTTGTTCAGTTTCTGGCACCCGGTCTTATTATGATGGCGGTCTTGCAAAATGCCTTTGCCAATACCTCTTCTTCGCTGACCAGTGCCAAGGTTCAGGGCAATATTGTCGATTTGCTTTTGCCGCCTCTGGGCCCGGCCGAGATTTTATGTGCGCTGTTGGGCGGAACCCTGACCAGAGGTGTTTTAACTGCGCTCATCTGTGTGCTGACCTTTAGTCTTTTTAACGCCATTATCCTGCCACCGCATTTTCTCATCGCCTGCGGATTTCTAATTGCCGGGTCTCTGGCAATGGGGTTTGCCGGCATAATTGCCGGTATCTGGGCACGTAAATTTGACCAGCTTTCTGCGATTACCAGCTTTGTTATTCAGCCGCTCGCCTTTTTATCGGGAACCTTTTATTCTGTGCATCGCCTGCCAGAACCGTTTGATGTTATTGCCCAGCTTAATCCGGTATTTATGGTGATAGATGGTTTCCGCTATGGCATGACGGGCATTGCAGACGCCAATATTTTCATCAGCGCGCTGGTGTTATTAACACTGAATATATTGCTCTTCATCTGTTGCTATATCATACTGGCGACAGGCTTTCGGCTAAAAAGTTAAATGCTAACCAGGGATATTCCATCGTGAGCGATAACCAGACATCTTCATCTGTAAAAGATGGCATTTTGCCAGAAAGCCAGCTTATCGCAGCCTTTGACAAGCAGCAGATTTCCGCTGCCGAGCCATTGCTGGATGGACAGATACAGCCCGCCAGCCTGGATTTGCGGCTGGGGGCGCGCGCCTGGCGGATTCAGGCGTCTTTCCTGCCCGGGCGCGGCCAGACAGTGATGGATAAAATCGATAAATTTTCCATGTATGAGCTGGATTTAACACAAGGGGCAGTTCTGGAAACGGGATGTGTTTATATTGTGGAATTGCTGGAAAGTCTGGCGCTCCCCGAAAGCCTGAGCGCGACCGCAAACCCGAAAAGCTCTACTGGCCGGCTGGATGTCTTTACCCGCCTGATAACCGATGGGGCTGTTGAATTTGAAGCGGTGGCGGCTGGCTATACCGGCCCGCTTTATGCCGAAATATCGCCGCGTACCTTTTCAGTGATGGTGCGCAAAGGCAGCCGTTTATCCCAGCTTCGCCTGCGCCGTGGCCAGAAAATTCTGGATGATGCCGGCCATGCAGATTTGCAAGAACGCCATCAGCTGGTGCGTTTTGATGATGAAACAATTGTGTCGATAAATGATGGTATCGGATTATCGGTCAATCTTGTCCCGCAGGAAAAAACAGGTCTGGTGGGATGGCGCGCACGCAAACATGCCGGCCTGATCGATGTGGATAAACCGGCCAGCCAGCCCGCCGCGCGGTTTTGGGAAGCGGTAACAGAAGCGGATCTGTTCAAGGGCGGTCTGGTATTAAATCCGGATGAATTTTACATTCTGGCCAGCCAGGAATTTGTGATTGTTCCCGCAGATTATGCCGCAGAAATGCGTGCCTATGATACCCGTGTGGGAGAGTTTCGCGCCCATTATGCCGGCTTTTTTGACCCCGGATTCGGTATGGCGGAAATCGGGGCAACCCCAACCAGGGCGGTGCTGGAGGTGCGCTCGCATGATGTACCTTTTCTGATCGAACAGGGACAGACCGTTTGCCGTCTGGTTTATGAGCCGATGTCTGCCCGGCCAAAACAGCTTTACGGGGCAGCCGGTTCCGGCTCAAACTATCAATCTCAGGGCTTAAAACTCGCCAAGCATTTTATCTGATCCCGCTGCCGGCATTATCACGGCGGTTTTGCTTGACAGAATTAGGGTTTTTGCGCGATATAATGCGCCTTTCTCTTTGGCGGACAGGGCTGAATAATGACGCAGGAAACAGATCCTAAACAAGCTGCGGTAATGCCAACTTACGGACGGGCAGATATCGCCTTTGTGCGCGGCAAGGGCAGCTGGCTCTATACACAAGATGATACAGCCTATCTGGATTGTGCCACCGGTATTGCGGTGAATGTCTTTGGCCATGGGGATGAGAGGTTGCTGGCCGCGCTGCACGCGCAAGCCGATAAATTATGGCATACCTCCAATCTGTATCGCATTGGCGAGCAGGAAAAACTGGCCTGGCGTCTGACCCGCCATGCTGGCCTTGATCATGCGTTTTTTTGTAATTCCGGGGTAGAAGCCAATGAAGCGGCGGTAAAGATGGCACGGCGCTTTCAATATCGCCAGGGGTTTGAGAAACGCTTCAAGATTATGTGTGCCGGCAATGCCTTTCATGGCCGGACATTGGCGATGCTGGCGGCTACAGACAAACCGCTGTTCAGAGAGGGCTTTGGCCCGATGCCGGAAGGTTTTGTGCATGTTCCCTTTGGCAATCTTAATCATCTGCGCGATGCGATGGATGAAGAGGTGGCCGCGATTATGGTAGAGCCTGTGCAAGGCGAGGGCGGGGCCATCGCGGCTCCGGACGGATATCTGGAAGGCGTGCGTAAGGCAGCCGATGATTTTGGTGCGCTGGTAATCGCCGATGAAGTACAAACCGGCATGGGCAGAACAGGCTATCTGTTTGCCTATCAAAAAGCCGGTATTCAGCCGGATATTGTTGTGCTGGCCAAAGGGCTGGGCGGCGGTTTTCCGGTGGGCAGTGTGCTGGCACGAAAACAGATTGGCGAGGCGATGGGCCCAGGCAGTCATGGCTCAACCTTTGGCGGGAATCCGCTGGCGATGGCGGTCGCAAATGCCGTGCTGGACGGGCTGGAAGAAGAAGGGTTTCTGGCGGATGTGCAACGCCGCGCGGCAATTCTGGATGAAAAGCTGGCTAAACTGGCAGCAGATTATCCCGGCCATATCCTGGAGCGGCGGGGTACCGGGTTTTTACGCGGCCTGAAGCTGGCTGATAAGGTTACGGTAGGCGATATGACCGCTGCACTGCGCCAGAAACAGTTGCTGGTTGTGCCGGCGGGCGAGAATGTCTTACGCTTGCTGCCGCCTCTGACCATCACAGAAGATGAGATAGAGCAGGCCTATCACATCATGGATGAGGCGTTTTCCCATCTGGCCACGGCTTGAGCAATGCCTGTTTTAATTTATCCAAAGCTATTATAGCGGAGAGCGCCATGCGCCATTTTATTGATTTAAAGGATTTTGATACCGGTAGGCTGGAAGCGATGCTGGAAACAGCCGCGCAGATGAAATCCGGGACAGATAAAAGCCAGCCTCTGGCCGGCAAATATGTCGGTATGATCTTTGAAAAACCTTCAACCCGTACGCGGGTTTCCTTTGAAGTGGGCATCTCTCAGCTGGGCGGCACGCCTGTTGTTCTGGCGGCGAGCGATCTGCAGCTGGGGCGCGGCGAGAGTGTGGCCGATACCGCCCGTGTTCTCTCGCGCTATCTGGATGCGGTGATGATAAGAGCCCTGCGCCATGAAACAGTCACAGAATTGGCCGAATATGCCGATATTCCGGTGATTAACGGGTTGACCAACCTGTCCCACCCTTGCCAGATTATGGCCGATATACAGACCATTCTGGAACGTCTGGGCAGTTTGAAAGGGATAAAAATCTGCTGGCTGGGCGATGGCAATAATGTCGCTAATAGCTGGATAGAGGCTGCCGCGCTCTTTGGCTTTGAATTATGGCTGGCAGGCCCTGAAGCCTATCGCCCGCCTGCAGCCTTGCTGGCATGGGCACGGGCAAAGGGTGCGAATATCACCCTGACCGAAGATCCGGTGGCCGCGGCCACAGATGCCAGCGCGATTGTTACCGATGTGTGGGTATCAATGGGCGATGAGCACGGCTCGCGCGAGCGCGATATGCAGCCCTTTAAAGCCACAACAAAATTGATGGAAAAAGCCCAGCCGGACGCTATTTTTCTGCATTGCCTGCCAGCGATACGCGGACAAGAAGTAGAGGCCGAGGTGATTGATGGCCCGCAATCTGCGGTATTTGATGAAGCAGAAAACCGCCTGCATGCCCAAAAGGCGATTATGGCACATATTATCAGTGAGAATTTTTAATCCGCACTTTTATGTGATGACAGGGAATGAGGGCAGATATGAACGGGGATAAAGGGGCGGAAATAAAAATGTCTGATATCGCAGATGGTATGGTTCAGCCATTTTATTTAACGGGCAATAATTCGGAAAATAAAACCCCTCTGGTGCGTGGCCGGTTTGCCAGATTAACCCGTCCCTGTCAGGCGATTTTGGCACGCCATGACTATCCGGCGGCGATAAATGAGCTGTGTGCCGAGGCGATGAGCCTTGCAGCCTGCCTTTCCACCACTTTGAAATTTGACGGGGTATTTACCCTTCAGGCAAAGGGCGACGGGGCGGTGCAAACATTATTTGCCGATGTTACTTCTGCCGGGGCGATGCGCGCCTATGCGGCGTTTGATGCAGAAAAACTGGCCGATATCCCCCCGACAGAGCCCGCTATTTTGCCGCGTTTAATGGGCGGCGGCTATATGGCATTTACAGTGGATCAGGATGCGGCGCTGGGTGATGAAGCTCATCGCTATCAGGGGATTGTCGAGCTGGAAGGCAGCCATTTAGGCGATTGTGCAATCGCCTGGTTTAAAAATTCCGAACAGCTGGCCGCCCAAATAATTACCGCTGCCAGTCAAAAGGCAGATGGCTGGCATAGCTCGGCACTATTTCTGCAGCAAATTGCGGGCGAGGGCGGGCAACATGCCAGCCTGAGCACAGAAGAGCTGGCCGATGAATGGCATACCGCGATGGTGATGATGTCCTCTGTCACCAGAGACGAGATGCTCAATCTTGAACTGAGCCCGTCCGAGTTGCTCTATCGCCTGTTCCATAGCCAGAATATCCATCTGCAAACACCGCGCCCGATTATCGATAGCTGTCGCTGTTCTGCTGAGAAAGTGGAGCAGGTATTATCCGGGCTGGGCGATGACCAGCTGCGCGAGCTTTGCGATGAAAACGGGCAGTTACAGGTAGCCTGCGAGTTCTGCAAGGTGAACCGCGCCTATCCGCTGGCGCAGTTTGTTTCCGCCCAATCCTGAAGCGCCTATAGCCAGTCTGACAGATGGCAGATGTCGTTTTTGCTTCATTTTTTGCTGGACTGCGCTATCATTAGGCTAACTATCGGCAATTATGGCCAGATTTGATGAAAGGTGTCGGCGATGACGCAGAATTTATCCAGATTTTTCAAATCACTTCCTGTTATCCTGTTGGCAAGTTCGGTACTGTTAAGCGGCTGTATGAGCCGTGCAGAAAAGACAATATTGCCGGATTATGAGACAGTTGATTTTCAATCTCTTCGCCTGGATGCCCGAAAGATGGAAATCATCGAAAACTGGAATATGCCAATGGAGCCACCCTATATCGAGCATACGCTAGCGCCCAATTTATCGAGTATGCTGGTGGATTGGGGCAGCCGGGTTCTGGTACCTGTTGGCGGCTCGGGCGAGGTGGTTCTGGATATCTCTGAGGCAAGCGTCAAGCAAACCGCTCTGCCAAAAAGCGAAAAGCTGGTCGATCTGTTCAGAGACAATCAAGAAGTGATGGTAAGGGCTGATATCAAGGCAAAGCTGTTATGGATACAGCCTGTTGGCGGCAAGCAGGCCATTATCGATTTGGGCGCGACCGCCTCGCGCACCATCAAGGAAACCGCCACCCCGAATGAGCGGGATATCATCATAAGAGAAGTGATGGTAGAGGCGGTTGAGCTGATAAATCAGCAAGCGGCCAAGGAGATTAAGGCCAGTAACGGTCTTATCCGCTTTTAACGCCGCCAGAATACCGGATTTAACATTACCAGAACGGTAAACAGTTCCAGCCGGCCAAGCAACATGCCAAAACACATGGCCCATTTTGCCCCCGCTGGCAGGCTGCTAAACGCGCCAGACGGGCCAATAACCTCGCCCAGGCCAGGCCCCACATTTGAAATGGACGTCGCCGCTCCGGACAGCGCGGTTTCAAAATCCAGCCCAAACATGCCAAGCAACAGGGTCAAGACCACAAAACACAATATATAGAGATAGAAAAAGCCCATTACCGCATCCATAATATTTTCAGGTACCGGACGCTTGTTATAATAGGCCAGCACAACCGCATGCGGGCGCAGCAAACGTGTCATTTGAACCTTAATCGTGGCGGCCAATACTTGCAGGCGAAACATTTTAATACCGCAAGTGGTCGATCCGGCACAGCCGCCAATAAACATACAAATCAGCAAAATTGTGGTCGCAGAACTGCCCCAGAGGGCGAAATCTGCACTGCCATAGCCCGTGCCGGTGATAACCGATACCGCATTAAAGGCCGACAGGCGCAGAGCCGAGCTCCAGCTTTCCCCGCCCTGATGCAAATTAAAGGTGATGGCCGCTATCACCAATAAGGTCAGCAACATGAACCAGCGCACTTGCGGGTCTTCTGAAAGGGCTTTCCACCCCCCTCTGGTCAGCGATAGATAATGCACAAATGGCAGGCTGCCGGTTATCATACCGGCTATGATGATGAGCTCTATCGCTTGCGAGTCAAAAGCGCCGATGGATGCGGTTTTGGTCGAATATCCCCCGGTTGCCAGCGTTGTCATCGCATGGGCCAGCGCATCAAATCCCGGCATTCCGGCCAGCGTTAGCATAAAAGTCCACAAAAGGGTCAGCCCAGTATAAACCGCAAAGATACCGCCGGCTAATTGTGCAGCACGCGGAATAACCTTATCGGCTGTATCAAAGGTTTCTGTTTTAAACAGCTGCATCCCGCCAACCGACAGCATCGGCAAGACAGCCAGTGCCATCACAATAATGCCGACCCCGCCCAGCCATTGCAGCAAAGCGCGCCAGATAAGCACCCCTTTTGAGGCCGCTTCTATCGAGGTCAGGATGGTAGAGCCGGTTGTGGTGATGCCGGACATGGATTCAAAAAATGCGTCCGTCACACTCAGCGATAAAGAAGAAAAATAAAGTGGCAATGCCCCGAATATTGCGATAGATACCCAAGCGCCATTGGTTAGAAGAAAGGCTTCTTTCAGGCCGAGATCGGCCGTTTCCTTTTGCCGATTGGCCAGCCATAGAGAGCCGCCAATAAAACCTGTCATCATCGCGGCTACGGCAAAGGCTTGCCAGTTCGGATCGCCATAATACAGATCGATGCCCATTGGCACGAGCATCGCACACGCCAGAAACGCCAGAAGCAGGCCTAGAATATGTAAGACAGGGGTTGCCTGCATGTAAGAACTGCAGCCTCAATCATTTATGGTCGCCATAGAGCAGAAATATCCTGATCTATCTGGCAATAATGACCTGATTTATAGGCTGAAAATGGTCTATCTGTCCAGTTTTGATAAAAAAGACAGATAAATCATCCTAGCGCAGATTAATTTGCTGATAGAAACGCGCGCGCAAATCTGCCTGATCTTTAAACACACCTGTAAAACGCGTAGTTACCATAGAGACATCTGTTTTTTTCACGCCCCTGGTGGTCATGCATTGATGCTGGGCATCTACCAATATCGCCACACCAAGCGGTTTCAGCGCGTTTTGAATAGCACTTGCCACTTGTGCGGTCATGGTTTCCTGGGTTTGCAATCTGCGCCCGAAACTGTCCAGCACGCGGGCAAGTTTTGATATACCCACCACCCGCCTGTCCGGCAAATAGGCAATATGGGCTTTGCCTAAAATAGGTACCATATGATGTTCACAATGCGATTGCAGCGAAATATCGCGCAGCATTACCATATCATCATAGCCCTCTACCTCTTCAAAAGTACGGGCCAGCATTTCTTCGGGATTATCGGCATAGCCAGAGAAAAATTCCTCATAGGCGCGCGCCACTCTGGCAGGGGTATCTATCAGCCCTTCACGGCCCGGATCATCGCCTGCCCAGCGCAGCAAAGTTTCCACAGCGGCTTCCGCTTCGGCGCGTGATGGGCGCATCACCTCAGATTTATTTGTAGCAGAAATTTGTTCCTCATCCTGCGCGGTGTCATAAGGTGTCATAGCCTGGTCCTGTTCATTGTTTTAGCCTGTTGCGTGCTTGCCCTTACATAAAATGGGGGGTAGCCGTGCACATCATCATGTAGCCGGTTATTTTTTAACCGCCTTTCTATACGCTAGTCTTAGAGCAAGAGATCATTTCCGTCCAGCATTGCCTGTTGCGGGTAAATAGATATCTTTGACTGGAAAACAGGCATTTTTCTTGACAGAAAGCAGATATCCAGCCTAGCGTGGGGACAGGAATTGCGGGTGTAGCTCAGTTGGTAGAGCGCAAGCTTCCCAAGCTTGAGGTCGCGGGTTCGAACCCCGTCGCCCGCTCCATTTCCCTATCGGGTCGTTTTTCTTTTCTGCGCCTGGATAAATGCTGTGCCTGGATAAAGCCTGTGCCTGGATAAAAGCTGGAAAGGGTCATCTATTTTCGCTGACCCGTTGCGATGCCAGTGACCTTTGTATCTGTGTTGTGAAAGCCAAAAACCAGT
>Ga0209654_1000187_pt1 | contig 66631 bp, 55 predicted proteins | sample SaaInl1SG_22_DNA_FD_184646 | JGI IMG/M metagenome (GOLD analysis project Ga0209654, IMG submission 184646) | Marine microbial communities from expanding oxygen minimum zones in the Saanich Inlet - ESP_161SG_22_DNA (SPAdes) (version 2) | ecosystem: Environmental > Aquatic > Marine > Intertidal... | reverse complement strand
AAGCATACATAAATTCCATTTAATTGATTGCTATCGATAATTTACTCTACCTTTCGGTTAAAAAGTAACAAGTAAAAATAGTTTATAAACTAAAGTCTAATTTATACTACCTACTACTACTCAAAATGAGGCCGATCTAATCTAGTGAAACTAAAATTATTTAAATCAATTTATGACGGTTAGTTGAGATGAAACATTTTTCTTTTAAGAAAATTTCAATCTCAATTACCAGTGTAGAAATTTAATTCCGTTAAAAATTCTCGAAACCTTGGAGAGAATTTAGGAATTGGATTTCGGTTTTGTGAGTTCATGCTCACAAAAACACCTCGGAATTGAGGCTCCTTTTTTTCGTTCTTTTTTTGGAGAAGCAAAAAAAGAACATAGAGAAATAGTTTCTAAACTAAAAACTGACTTTAAAATTGTATTTTTATAGTAAATGATGCTGAAACCAAACAGACATATAAAAAAACAAGCCCGCGTTGCTTTATTCAGCTTACAAAGCGATAGCACTTATTTTTTAGGCGATAGTACAGACGCACCGTATTTTAACTTTATTACTGCTTGTAATGGTACTACAACAGATAAAATATGCAGAACCCAAGCAGAAATTAGTAATGCAGATATGGTTATGGCAGATATGGAAAACGAAAGTTACCTGCCTGCATGCATGCAAGATGAATACAACCAAAAAGTCCAAAGACTTTATATTCAGCAAGAAAATGGTATAAGTTTATCTGCTACCGATAGTTCTTATCTAGAAATGGTTGCATGTTTAGACCCTGTATTGAATGGTTCTGGTGCTTACCAAGCACGCACACTTTTAGGGTGGGCAGGTAATTGCAATACTAATTTAAGTTTTAAGAGTAGTAATAATCAAATGCCAGCTGTTAATTCTTCAACAGATTTAGACATTGTTTTATATCCAAATCCAAATAACGGTTCATTCAATTTAGTTTATGCTTTAGATAATGATGCAGAACTGATTGTTTATGATATAACAGGTAAACATATCTTACAACAAAGATTAAAGGCAAATTTTTCTAAGGCTAAAATAACTTTAGAGAACAAGCCTGGTATCTATATGTATTCTGTTATTGATACTAATGGGAATAGAAAAACAGGAAAATTTGTTATTCAATAAATTACATATTATATTTATAAAGGTAGCTCTATTTATAGGGCTGCCTTTTTATGGTTATACCCAAGAGCTTGAGAACTTAGTTTTAAACCCTAGTTTTGAAGAGCATTTCATTTGCAATCCTGGTCCAAATAATATTAATAATGTAAACTTTTGGTTTAACTCTTTTGACATAGGTACTCCAGGATACTACAGTAGCTGCAACAATACTTACAATGGTAACCATTCAGTACCAAGTAATGAATGTGGATATCAGGACGCGCATAGTGGAACCTCCTATGGGTTTGGTTATCTTTTTAAAATATTAGGTGATGGTTCTTTTACAAATTCTCAAAACCAGAATATCATAGCAAAAGAACCACTTTCTGGCACATTAAAAACTCCTTTGCAATCTAATACAACTTACTATTTCGAATTCTGGGTTAACAAGTGTGATAACTTTGATCTTAGTACAAATGCCTTTGACCTCATGTTGCATATTGACACTGTGAACTTTACTATTCCACAACTGCCTTATATTAATCAGGGTAATATAATTTGGTCAAATAAAGCAATAATTGATGATTCTGATAAATGGAAAAAATTAGCTGGATGTTTCAAGGCAAGGGGTGGTGAGAAATATTTTTCTATAGGAGCGTTTAGAGACACAAATGAAATTAGTTGGAATTACTTCGGTAACTTTAATCAAACAACTCTAGCAGCTTATTACTTCGACGACTTCCTCATCTACCAATGTGACACCTGTTGCCCAGATCAATACCCGGTAGAAGATTACATTACGGTAAACAACAACATCATTACCCAAGGAGAAACACCGTATTTTGAGACCTTTTTAAATGAAGGGCATACCGCCAACCTGTATCTTTTTGATAGTGCAGGCAGAATTGTGTACCAAGCAAAACTCAATGGTACAGATAACAGTCATCAAATACCCTACAACCTAGCAGCCGGTGTTTATCATTACGCCATGGTTACGTCTGAAAAGAAGAAATTGGGTGGGAAGATTGTGGTGATTAATTGAGATTATCTGTTACTTTTTTGCATTGCCCAAAAAAGCCTGTCTGCTTTTAGCAGGTAACCAAAAAACGCTAGGCTTAATTTTGCTCCGCCATTTTTTCTTGTATTTTTCGATTCAGTCGGTGATCTCCTCCATTCTTGCGGAGCTTCCTCATTCATTACGAAAAATACTTCGGAAAAATAACTACTCAAAATGAGGCCGATCTAATCTAGTGAAACTAAAATTATTTAAATCAATTTATGACGGTTAGTTGAGATGAAACATTTTTCTTTTAAGAAAATTTCAATCTCAATTACCAGTGTAGAAATTTAATTCCGTTAAAAATTCTCGAAACCTTGGAGAGAATTTAGGAATTGGATTTCGGTTTTGTGAGTTCATGCTCACAAAAACACCTCGGAATTGAGGCTCCTTTTTTTCGTTCTTTTTTTGGAGAAGCAAAAAAAGGACAAAGAACCCAGACAACAAAGCATACATAAATTCCATTTAATTGATTGCTATCGATAATTTACTCTACCTTTCGGTTAAAAAGTAACAAGTAAAAATAGTTTATAAACTAAAGTCTAATTTATACTACCTACTACTACTCAAAATAAGGGCGATCAAATTTCAGAAACAGAACCAAACGGAGACTGAGTATTTGACTAATTTGGATGTATCGGAGTTTAAGTGATTAATTGAGAATTATCTACGTATTAGACTTTTAAAACTTGTTTAAATTCCTCATTAGCGTTAGGGATAGTAGCAATTGTTTGAGCTCTTTTTCTCGAAAGTTATGTAGAGAAAAAAGCGAGTGCGTATAGCCCGACCAGCCCGTAGGTGGGTAACGCCCAAAACAACTTTATTAACTTTATAATTTGTAGTTAGTATATTTTGAATTCATTACGATGTTGACACCAAAATTTAAGTAGTCATCCACGTCAATCTCCCTTCAAAGGGAGAGTTGAGTAACTACTTTACTACCTAAAAACATCTACTTCCCTCCTACCATCTTCTTAATCTCATTCAATTTAAAAAGTGCTTCAACTGGAGTTAAAGTATCAATGTCTATACTCACTAATTCTTCTCTAATGTTTTCGAGCGTTGGATCATCGAGTTGAAAGAAACTGAGTTGCATGTCTGGAGAATTTACTGCTTCTTGTACTTTTTCTTTGTCTGAAGATGCATGCGATTCTTCTAGTTTTGAGAGCATTCTTGTTGCGCGCTGCACTACTTGATTGGGCATTCCTGCCAACTTCGCTACGTGAATACCAAAAGAGTGGTTTGAACCTCCTTCTACTAATTTTCTTAGGAATAGAATTTTTGTTCCTACCTCTTTTACAGAAACGTTGAAGTTTTTAACGCGTGGAAACTTCTTGTACATCTCGTTTAACTCATGATAATGCGTTGCAAATAAGGTTTTACATTTCGCTTTAGGATGCTCGTGAATGTACTCTGCAATTGCCCAAGCGATAGAAATTCCATCATAAGTAGAAGTTCCTCGTCCGATTTCATCTAAAAGCACTAAACTGCGCTCAGAAAGGTTGTTCAAAATACTAGATGTTTCATTCATTTCTACCATAAAAGTAGATTCTCCCGAGGAAATATTATCCGATGCTCCTACTCTAGTGAATACTTTATCTACAATACCCAAATTTGCACTTTCTGCAGGAACAAAACAACCAATTTGTGCCATCAAAACTATCAAAGCTGTTTGTCTTAATATTGCACTTTTACCAGACATGTTTGGACCAGTAATCATGATAATCTGTTGCGTTTCGTTATCTAAATACACATCGTTAGCAACGTACTCTTCACCCGCTTTTAATTGATGCTCAATTACTGGGTGTCGGCCATTTTTAATATCAATTTCAAAACCATTGGTTAAGGTGGGTTTACAGTAGTTATTCTTTACAGAGATATTAGCAAAAGAAAGTAAACAATCTAGCTGACCAATCAAATGTGCGTCAAATTGAATGGGATTGATATAATCTGCCATAGAAACGACTAACTCTTGATACAGTTTGGATTCTAACGCATGAATTTTATCTTCTGCTCCTAATATTTTAGATTCGTAATCTTTTAATTCTTGAGTGATATAACGCTCAGCATTTACCAAAGTTTGTTTTCTAATCCATTCTTCTGGCACCTTATCTTTGTGCGTATTTCTTACTTCTAAATAGTAACCAAACACATTGTTAAAGGCAATCTTAAGACTTGGAATCCCGGTTTTTTCGGATTCTCTAATTTGCATTTGTTCCAAATAATCTTTTCCAGAAAATGCAATTTTTCTTAGTTCGTCTAGCTCAGTATTTAATCCGTCGGCCATTATTTTGCCCTTTCCAACTTGTATAGCTGGTTCTTCATCTAATTGATGTTCTATTCTTTCAATTAACGAAGTGCATGGATTCAATCTATCTACAATCGATTTTAACGCTTGGCACTTAGAATCCTTTAATAAAGTTTGAATCGGATCTATTTGTTGTAATGTGTTTTTGAGTTGGATTACCTCTTTCGGATTAATTCTTCCAATGGCAACTTTAGAAACCAAACGCTCTAAATCTCCTATATCTTTTAATCGCTCTCCAATTTCATATCGCAGCTGGGCGTTCTCTGTTTGAATAAACGTTTCTACAGCATCTAACCTAGATTTTATAAGTGCTTCTTCTTTCAACGGCAGTACCAACCAACGCTTCATCAATCGAGATCCCATTGGAGTTAGTGTAGCGTCAATAATATCAATTAACGTAGTTGCATTATCGTTGTGCGAAGAAATAAGTTCTAAATTTCTAACAGTAAATCTATCCAACCAAACATATTTATCTTCCTCTATTCTGGCAATTTTCGTGATGTGTGCCAATTTATCATGTTGCGTTTCTGACAGGTAGTGGAGTGCTGCTCCGGCTGCGATAATTCCATTTTGTAGTTCTTCTACTCCAAAGCCTTTCAAACCTTTGGTATCGAAATGGTTGGTTAAAGATTCAGTAGCAAAGTCAGAAGTAAAAACCCAATCTTCTAATTTATAGGTATAATACTTATCGCCAAATTGCTCTGCAAATAGTTTATTTTTGTTCTTTTGAAAGATAATTTCGCTTGGTTCAAAACCTTGAATTAGCTTATCTATATATTCCATTGATCCTTCTGCTAAGAAAAATTCTCCGGTAGAAATATCTAAAAAAGCAACGCCAGAGGTTTTCTTATCGAAATGAATTGCAGCTAAAAAGTTGTTTTTTCCTTGCTCTAAGACTTGGTCGTTAAAAGCAACACCTGGTGTAACTAATTCTGTTACTCCACGCTTAACAATTCCTTTTACCGTTTTTGGATCTTCTAACTGATCACAAATAGCAACTCGCTCTCCTGCTCTTACGAGTTTTGGTAAATAGGTGTTTAAAGAGTGATGCGGAAAACCGGCCAACTCAATATGCGAAGCCGTTCCGTTTTTTCTTTTTGTAAGTACAATACCAAGAATTTTAGATGCTTTTACGGCATCTTCGCTAAAGGTTTCGTAAAAATCTCCGACTCTAAACAACAACATGGCTTGCGGGTGCTTCGCCTTAATTTGGTTGTATTGTTTCATCAAAGGCGTTTCGCTACTTTTTACTATTTTCTTCTTGGTTGCCAAAATATCTTTTTTGTTTGCGTTTGGAAAAGATAAAGATACGGTCAAAACCCTTAAATTTACAGCAGAAAACGTCAACAATTACCACAGTTTATGAACAGAAAATTGAAATTATGGGAACTAAATAGAGTTTCTAACGAGGAGTTCAAAGCACAAAATAAGTTTCCAATTATTGTTGTATTGGATAATATTAGAAGCTTAAACAATGTGGGTACTTTCTTTAGAACGTCTGATGCTTTTAATGTTCAAGAAATTATTTTGTGCGGAATTACGGGTAAACCTCCTCACCGTGAGATTAATAAAACGGCTATTGGTGCAACAGAATCTGTAGCGTGGAGCTATGCCGAAGATGTGATGGATGTAGTGGACAGTTTAAAGCAAGACGGTGTGAAAATTTGTGCCATAGAACAAACTGAGGTTACTACATTTCTAAATAAAATGGAGGTAAATGAAAAAGAAACCTACGCGCTTTTCTTTGGCAATGAGGTAGACGGAGTGCAACAAAGTGTAATTGATGCTTCTGATTATATTATTGAGATTCCACAGTTTGGTACTAAGCACAGTTTAAATGTTTCTGTTTGCGCTGGTGTTACGCTGTGGGAGTTTGTTAGGGATAGAAACTAATGTCTCGGCTATCGCGCAACAACCGTTTCTTTGTTCACCGTTATTTATTAGGGTTTTATCCGAATAAAAGTAGGATACAATTAAAATTATTATTGTAGATATCCAAAATAATCCAATTCTTTTATTTCTAAAAAAACAGACGTGCAAGTCGGACTACTTCGCCTTGAAGGCAGCAGTTTTCACTATCTACTAATGTTCATACTACCGTATCAATTCTCGCTTTTTTCTACTCGCTCTTATTTTTATTTGAAAGAATCCACGACTTACACGCACAAGTACGTATTTCTTTTTCTCTATCCTGACACCAGCACAACTAACAAGAAAACCAGAGGAACAAAGCCAAATATATTGATTCGAATATCTAAGAAAGAAGATGATTTATTAAGCCTCAGTAGTAGGCGTACCAAAGTTCATCGGAGGCATTTGTGGTGTATTGCCTTCAGTAATTGTTCCGAATTGTTGTTCGTACTTTTGTACATTTTCTATCAATGCACGCATGTAACGCTTCGCATTTTCTGGGGTCATAATAATTCTACTGCGCACCTTTGCTTTTGGCACTCCTGGCATCATTTGTATAAAATCCGAAACAATTTCAGACTGTGAATGCGTAATTACGGCAAGGTTGGAATAAGTCCCTTGCGCTACGTCTTCTGATAATTCTATGTTGATTTGGTTATCGTTTTTCTTTTCTTCCATAATTGTATTGTTTTTGCTAAAATAAGTATTCATGAACAGCTCTCTACTACATTTCTAAAAATATTCGCATAAAAAAAGTCCCCAAAGCTAGCTTTGGGGACTTGTATTATTTGTTTTCGAATTACTTCGTTAACTCGTCGTATGTTTCTTGCGAACCTACAATCATTTTTTGGAACTCTCTTGTTCCTGTACCTGCTGGAATTAAGTGTCCAACAATTACATTCTCTTTCAATCCTTGTAAATGATCTTCTTTTCCTGAGATTGCTGCTTCGTTTAATACTTTCGTAGTTTCTTGGAAAGATGCTGCAGAGATAAATGATTGCGTCTGTAAAGATGCTCTCGTAATACCTTGTAACATTGGTTTAGACGTTGCTGCAATAGCTTCACGCGCTTCTACCAACTTCTTATCTTGACGACGCAATTGAGAATTCTCATCTCTTAATTGTCTTGCCGAAATAATCATACCTGGCTTTAAATCTGTAGATTCTCCGGCTTCAACTACTACTTGCATACCAAAGATTCTATCGTTCTCTTCCATAAAGTCTGCTTTGTGAACAGCTTGATTTTCTAAGAATTTAGTATCTCCTGGATCCGTAATCTCAACTTTCAACATCATCTGACGAACGATTACCTCAAAGTGCTTATCGTTAATCTTCACACCTTGTAAACGGTAAACTTCTTGAATTTCGTTAACAATGTACTCTTGTACTTTTGTTGGTCCTTCAATATTGAGAATATCGCTTGGTGTTGTAGCTCCATCAGAAAGTGGTCTACCTGCTCTTACAAAGTCGTTCTCTTGGGTTAAAATGTGCTTAGATAGAGGAACCAAATATTTTCTAATTTCTCCTGTCTTAGACTCAACAATAACCTCGCGGTTACCACGCTTTATTTTTCCGTAAGATGCAATACCGTCAATTTCAGAAATAACAGCTGGGTTAGAAGGATTACGTGCTTCAAATAATTCTGTTACACGCGGCAAACCTCCTGTAATATCTCCTGTCTTACCACCAGTTCTTGGTATCTTCACTAAAGAATCACCCGCTTTTACAGCATCTCCTTCTTTTACAGAAATGTGTGCATTTACTGGAATTGAGTAAGAACGTAAAACTTCACCTTTCTTATCTGTAATTAAGATTGTCGGGTTCTTTTTCTTATCCTTAGTTTCCGTAATAACTTTTTCTGTAAATCCAGTTTGCTCATCCACTTCCTCTCGGTAAGTTATACCTTCAATTACATTGTCAAACTCAATTTTACCGTCAACCTCAGTAATAATTACTGCGTTGTATGGATCCCATGTACAGATTACATCTCCTCTTTTTAAGTTTACGTTGTTATCGATTTTCATCTCAGCACCGTAAGGAATGTTACCTGTCATTATGATTTGACCTGTCTTCTTATCTGTAATCTTAAGTTCAGCAGAACGTCCAATAACAACTTCAACGTTTTTGCCTTCTTTATTTTTTCTAGTAATTGTACGTAGCTCGTCAATTTCTAATAAACCAGGACCTTTCGCTTTTAAATCGTTTTCATCTGCAATATTAGAAGCAGTACCCCCAACGTGGAATGTTCTTAATGTTAACTGCGTTCCAGGCTCTCCAATAGATTGCGCTGCAACAACACCAACAGAATCTCCCATTTGAGCATCTCTATGCGTTGATAAGTTTCTACCGTAACACTTGGCACATACTCCTCTTCTCAACTCACAAGTAAGTACTGATCTTATTTCAACTTCTTCGATGCCTAATTCTTCAATTCGCTTACCAACTACTTCGTCGATTAGTTCTCCTGCTCCAACAATTAAGTTATCGTCATCGTCGTATACATCATCAACTGTAGTTCTACCTACAATTCTATCGTATAACGGCTCAACAATCTCATCGTTTTTCTTAAGCGCAGTAGCGGTTAAACCTCTTAAAGTACCACAATCAAAATCGTTAATAACAACATCTTGAGCAACATCAACTAAACGTCTTGTAAGGTAACCTGCATCGGCCGTTTTTAGGGCTGTATCAGCAAGACCTTTACGCGCACCGTGAGTAGAAATAAAGTACTCAAGAATAGATAGACCTTCTTTAAAGTTAGAAAGAATTGGATTTTCAATAATTTCTTGTGCAGAAGCTCCAGATTTCTGTGGCTTCGCCATCAATCCTCTCATTCCAGATAACTGACGAATTTGCTCTTTCGATCCACGTGCTCCAGAGTCAAACATCATATAGATAGAGTTGAAACCTTGGTTATCATTTTTCAACTGATCCATTAACGTTGCCGTTAATCTAGAATTTGTACGTGTCCAAATATCAATAATTTGGTTATAACGCTCGTTGTTTGTAATAAGACCCATATTATAGTTCTCTCTTACTTCTGCAACAGATGCGTCTGCCTTAGCAACTAATTCATCTTTTTCTTTAGGGATAATAATATCATCTAAGTTGAAAGACAAACCACCTCTAAAGGCCATTTGGTAACCTAATCCTTTAATATCATCTAGGAACTTAGCAGAACGTGCAGTTCCAGAAATCTTAAGGATGTGTCCAATAATATCTCTTAAAGCTTTTTTGGTCAACAATTCATTAATAAATCCTACTTCTCTCGGTACGTGTTGATTAAACAACACTCTTCCGCAAGTAGTTTCTACCATTTGAATTGTAGGAATACCCTCCTCATTTAGATCGTAAGTTTTCACCTTAATGTGCGCGTGTAAATCTAACGCACCTTCATTGTGGGCAATAATTACTTCTTCAGGAGAATAAAATGTCATTCCTTCACCTTTAACAACTCTTTCTGGTGTAGTTTTTCTACCTTTTGTTATGTAGTATAAACCAAGTACCATATCCTGAGACGGTACAGCAATAGGTGCTCCGTTTGCAGGGTTAAGAATGTTGTGTGAAGCTAACATTAACAATTGTGCTTCTAAAATTGCAGCATTACCTAGTGGTAAGTGAACTGCCATTTGATCCCCATCAAAATCCGCGTTAAATGCAGTACAAACTAATGGGTGAAGACGAATTGCTTTTCCTTCAATTAATTTCGGTTGGAAAGCTTGAATACCTAAACGGTGAAGCGTTGGTGCACGGTTAAGTAGCACAGGGTGACCCTTCAATACGTTTTCTAAGATATCCCAAACAACTGGCTCTTTTCTGTCTACAATTTTCTTTGCAGACTTAACAGTCTTTACAATTCCACGCTCAATCATCTTACGAATAATGAACGGCTTGTAAAGCTCCGCAGCCATGTTTTTAGGTAAACCACACTCGTGTAATTTAAGGTATGGACCTACAACAATTACCGAACGAGCAGAATAATCTACACGCTTACCAAGTAAGTTTTGACGGAAACGTCCTTGCTTACCTTTTAATGAATCAGATAAAGATTTTAATGGTCTATTAGATTCTGTTTTAACCGCACTCGCTTTACGAGAGTTGTCAAACAATGAATCTACAGATTCTTGAAGCATACGTTTTTCATTACGTAAGATTACTTCTGGAGCCTTTATCTCAATCAAACGCTTTAAACGGTTGTTACGGATAATAACTCTTCTGTATAAATCATTTAAATCTGATGTAGCAAATCTTCCTCCATCTAATGGAACTAACGGACGTAATTCTGGTGGAATAACCGGAACTACTTTTATGATAGTCCACTCTGGACGGTTTTCTATACGTGTTTGAGACTCTCGCATTGCTTCAACTACTTGTAGTCTTTTCAATGCTTCGTTCTTACGTTGTACAGAAGTTTCTGTATTTGCTTTGTGTCTTAAATCGTAAGACAAAGTATCCAAATCAAGACGTTGTAATAGATCATACAACGCTTCTGCACCCATCTTAGCGATGAATTTATTTGGATCAGTATCTTCTAAATATTGGTTTTCTTTTGGTTGAGCATCTAGGATATCTAGATATTCTTCCTCCGTTAAGAATTCATACTTTTCTAATGGTTCTCCTTCTGCATTAACTGCTGCTCCAGCTTGAATTACTACGTAACGTTCGTAATAAATAATCTGGTCTAATTTTTTAGTAGGTAAACCTAATAAATACCCAATTTTATTTGGTAAAGAACGGAAATACCAGATGTGCGCAACAGGTACCACAAGTGAAATGTGCCCCATACGCTCTCTACGTACTTTTTTCTCTGTAACTTCTACACCACAACGGTCACAAACAATTCCTTTATAACGGATTCTTTTGTATTTACCACAATGACATTCATAGTCTTTTACAGGTCCAAAGATACGTTCACAGAATAATCCGTCTCTCTCTGGTTTGTATGTTCTATAGTTAATCGTTTCAGGCTTTAGTACCTCACCACTTGATTGCTCTAAGATTTCTTCAGGAGAAGCCAAAGAGATAGTAATCTTGTTGAAGTTACTTTGCTTTTTTGCTGTTTCTTTTCTATAAGCCATTTTAAACTCTTGTTTTAAAATTAAACATTGACTAATCTGCGATTAGTCCATACTAACACTAAGACCCAATCCTCTTAATTCATGTAATAATACATTGAAAGATTCTGGAATTCCTGGTGTTGGTAAATTATCACCTTTAACGATTGCTTCGTATGCTTTCGCTCTACCTGTTACATCATCAGATTTAACAGTTAAGATTTCTTGTAGGATATTAGCAGCACCGAATGCTTCTAATGCCCAAACTTCCATCTCACCAAAACGCTGTCCACCAAATTGTGCTTTACCACCTAATGGTTGTTGTGTAATTAATGAGTATGGTCCGATAGAACGTGCGTGCATCTTGTCATCAACCATGTGAGATAATTTAAGCATGTAAATAATCCCTACTGTTGCCGTTTGGTGGAAACGTTCTCCCGTACCTCCGTCATATAAGTAAGTTTTACCTGCTCTTGGGATTCCTGCTTTATCACAGTAATCATCAATCTCAGATGGGTGTGCACCGTCAAAAATTGGTGTAGCAAACTTTACTCCTAATTTCTCTCCAGCCCAACCAAGAACTGTTTCGTAAATCTGCCCAAGGTTCATACGAGATGGTACACCTAGAGGGTTTAATACGATATCGACAGGAGTTCCGTCTTCTAAGAATGGCATATCTTCGGCTCTAACAATATTGGCTACAATACCTTTGTTACCGTGACGACCCGCCATCTTATCTCCAACTTTCAACTTACGTTTCTTAGCAATGTAAACCTTAGCTAATTTCACAATTCCTGATGGTAACTCATCACCTACAGAAATATGGAATTTCTTACGCTTGTAGTTTCCGAGTAAGTCATTTGCTTTTATGTTAAAGTTATGAATTACTCTTTGGATAAGGCTATTTGTATGAGAATCTGCAGTCCAGTTTGCCGGATTTACGATAGAGTAATCGATGATCATTAAATTCTTTTGAGAGAATTTAGATCCTTTCTTTATAATTTCTTCACGGAAATTATTGAAAACACCAGCTGATTTTTCAGTATCTAAAAGTTGAAGTAATTTTTCAACTAAAGTTACCTTTAAATCACCTAAATCTTTTTCGTACTCACTATCCAACTGCTCTAAAATTGGCTTATCTTGTGCTTTGGTTTTTCTATCCTTGATTGCTCTAGAGAATAATTTTTTACCAATTACAACACCTCTAAGAGAAGGTCCAGCTTTTAAAGATGCATCTTTAACATCTCCAGCTTTATCTCCGAATATTGCTCTTAATAATTTTTCTTCTGGAGATGGGTCTGTTTCTCCCTTAGGAGTAATCTTACCTATTAATATATCTCCTTCAGTAATTTCAGCACCAATTCTAATTAAACCGTTCTCGTCAAGGTCTTTTGTAGTTTCTTCAGATACATTAGGAATATCAGCTGTTAACTCTTCCATACCTCTCTTCGTATCTCTTACTTCAAGAGAATACTCATCAATATGAACAGAAGTAAAGATATCATCTCTAACAACTTTCTCAGAAATTACAATTGCATCCTCAAAGTTATATCCTTGCCAAGGCATGAATGCTACTTTTAAGTTTTGACCCAATGCTAATTCTCCAGCTTGAGTTGCGTAACCTTCACAAAGTACTTGACCTTTTTCTACTTTATCACCCTTTTGAACAATAGGCTTCAAGTTCATGGTCGAACCTTGGTTTGTTTTCTTAAACTTAGTTAAAGAGTAACGCTTTGTTTCACCATCAAAACTAACCAATTTATCTTCGTCAGATAACTCGTATCGTAAGACGATTTCATTCGCATCTACGTATTCAACAACACCGTTACCTTCTGCATTAACCAATACTCTAGAATCTCTTGCTACTAATCTTTCGATTCCTGTACCAACAATTGGAGAGTTCGGTTTTAACAACGGAACAGCCTGACGCTGCATGTTAGAACCCATCAACGCACGGTTGGCATCATCATGCTCCAAGAATGGAATTGAAGATGCTGCTATAGAAGCAATTTGGTTAGCTCCAACGTCCATTAAATCTATTTGCTTTGGATCGACAACTGGGAAATCTCCCATATTACGAGCCTTAACAATATCTGTTTGAAATTCTCCTTTTTCGTTAATGTTCGCATTGGCTTGTGCAATCATTTTAGATGCTTCTTCCTCTGCTGATAAATAAGTTGGCGCACTAGCTAAATCTACCTTACCGTTAGCAACGTTACGATATGGAGTTTCAATAAATCCTAACTTATTTACTTTTGCGTAAACACATAATGAAGAAATCAAACCAATGTTTGGTCCTTCAGGTGTTTCAATCGTACATAAACGTCCGTAGTGTGTGTAGTGAACATCACGCACCTCGAAACCTGCTCTTTCTCTAGATAAACCACCTGGCCCTAGTGCAGATAAACGACGTTTGTGTGTTACCTCAGACAATGGATTAGTTTGATCCATAAACTGAGAAAGCTGATTGGTACCAAAGAAAGAATTAATTACAGAAGATAATGTCTTTGCATTAATTAAATCGATTGGCGTAAATACCTCGTTATCTCTAACATTCATTCTCTCTCTAATCGTTCTAGCCATTCTAGCTAAACCAACTCCAAATTGAGAATATAATTGCTCACCAACTGTTCTTACACGTCTGTTTGATAAGTGATCAATATCATCCACTTCAGCTTTTGAATTGATCAACTCAATTAAATACTTCACAATTTTGATAATATCTGTCTTCGTCATTACACGAGACTCTTCAGACATATCATCACCGTTAAGCTTTTTGTTCATTCTATATCTACCTACTTCACCTAAATCGTAACGTGTATCTGAAAAGAATAATTTTTCAAATACAGAACGCGCAGTTTCTTGATCTGGCGGTTCAGCGTTACGTAGCTGACGATAAATATGTTCAACAGCTTCTTTCTCAGAGTTAGAAGTATCCTTCTGAAGCGTATTGTAAATGATAGTATAATCCGCTGAATTGATATCTTCTTTATGAAGAATAACCGTTTTAACTCCCGCGTCAACTATTTCATCTATATGAATTTCTTCAATAATTGTTTCTCTGTCAAGGATTACTTCATTTCTTTCAATCGATACAACTTCTCCTGTATCTTCATCAACGAAGTCTTCAACCCATGACTTAAGAACTCTTGCAGCAAGTTTTCTACCAATTAACTTTTTCAAGTTTGCTTTAGTAGCTTTTACTTCATCTGCAAGACCAAAAATCTCTAGAATATCTTTATCACTTTCATAACCAATTGCTCTAAATAGAGTTGTAACTGGTAATTTTTTCTTACGATCGATATAAGCATACATTACGCTGTTTATATCTGTCGCAAATTCTATCCATGAACCTTTAAAAGGAATTACTCTTGCAGAGTATAGTTTAGTTCCATTTGCATGACGGCTTTGTCCAAAGAACACACCTGGAGACCTGTGTAACTGAGAAACAATTACTCTTTCTGCTCCATTAACTACAAATGAACCTTTAGGTGTCATGTAAGGAATTGTACCAAGATAAACATCTTGTACTATTGTTTCAAAATCCTCGTGTTCGGGATCTGTACAGTATAACTTAAGCTTCGCTTTTAAAGGAACACTGTAAGTTAAACCTCTCTCAATACATTCTTCTAAAGAGTATCTTGGTGGATCTACAAAGTAGTCCAAGAACTCAAGAACGAATTGATTCCTTGTATCAGTAATTGGGAAATTTTCAGAGAAAACTTTAAATAACCCTTCTTTTTCTCTATTCTCAGGAGTAGTTTCTAATTGAAAAAACTCTTGGAACGACTTTATTTGAATATCCAAAAAATCTGGATATTCGAATGGACTTTTGCTTGATGCAAAACTAATCCTTGTTGCTATGTTGCTATTTGTTGCCAATGCTAAATGATTTTATTAGAAAAAGGACTTAAAAAAATGTGCAAACGCACAAAAACAGGAGTAGGCACGCCATAAAATGGTGTGCCTATTCCTGTTAAAAAAGTAATACTATTACTTAATCTCAACTTCAGCTCCTGCTTCTTCAAGAGACTTTTTAAGACCTTCAGCTTCGTCTTTAGATACTCCTTCTTTTAAGTTAGATGGTGCACTATCAACAACTTCTTTTGCTTCTTTAAGTCCTAAACCAGTTAATTCCTTAACTAATTTCACTACTGCTAACTTTGATCCTCCTGCTGCTTTTAATACAACATCAAATTCAGTTTTTTCTGCAGCTTCTTCACCTCCTGCAGCACCACCTGCAGCTACTGCTACAGCTGCAGCAGCTGGTTCGATTCCGTACTCATCCTTAAGGATGTTTGCTAGTTCATTTACGTCTTTTACAGTTAAGTTTACTAACTCTTCTGCCATTGCTTTTATATCAGCCATTTTTATTTAATTTAAATAAATTCTAAAAAATAATTAATAATTCTATGCTCTTTCTGAGAGCGTTTTAAGGATACCTGCGATTTTACCACCTTGTCCTTTAAGACCAGAAACAACGTTCTTAGCCGGGCTTTGTAGAATCGTGATGATGTCACCAATAAGCTCTTCCTTGCTCTTAATTGATACAAGTGCCTCAAGTTGGTCATCGCCAATATAAACTGCTTCTTCTACATAAGCTCCCTTCAAAATAGGCTTATCGTTTTTCTTACGAAAATCCTTGATTACTTTAGCAGGTGCATTACCTACTTCTGCAAACATAATTGAAGTTGGGCCAGAAAGTACTGCTTTAAGGTCTCCAAAATCTCTGTCTTCAATTCTTTCCATAGCTTTTTCGAGAAGCGTGTTTTTAACCACTCTTAACTCAATTCCACTTTGAAAGCATTTACGACGAAGGTTGTTTACTGCTTCTACAGTTAATTCCGCTGTATCCGCTAGATAAAATATGTTAGCTTCTTTTAATTCAGCCGTTAAATTATCTATGTATTGCGCTTTTTGTTCTTTAGTCATGATTATAAAGTTTTTAAGCTACAACAGATTTAGCGTCGATTTTGATACTTGGACTCATTGTTGAGCTGATGAAAATACTTTTAATGTACGTTCCTTTAGCTGCAGCTGGTTTCATTTTAACTAAAGTAGAAATCATTTCAAAAGCATTATCCTTTATCTTGTCTCCATCAAATGAAGCCTTTGCGATATTTGTATGAATGTTTCCAAACTTATCTACTCTGAAATCAATTTTACCTGCTTTCACTTCTTGCACAGCCTTACCAATATCCATTGTTACTGTTCCCGTCTTAGGGTTTGGCATTAATCCTCTTGGTCCTAAAATACGACCTAAAGCACCAACTTTACCCATTACAGAAGGCATAGTAATAATCACATCAATATCAGTCCAACCACCTTTAATCTTAGTGATAAACTCGTCTAGTCCAACGTAATCAGCACCTGCTGCTTTTGCTTCCTCTTCCTTGTCTGGAGTACAAAGTACTAGTACTTTCATATCCTTACCTGTTCCGTGAGGCAATGCAACCGTACCTCTAACCATTTGGTTAGCTTTACGTGGATCTACACCTAATCTTACACTAATGTCAACAGAAGCATCGAATTTTGTTGTAGTGATTTCCTTAACCATCTTACATGCTTCATCTAACGTGTACGTCTGCTCTAAGTCATACTTAGCGAGTACTTCTTTTCTTTTCTTAGAAATTCGTCCCATAATTCATGTTTTAGTTAGAAGGAAAATCTCCTTTAACAGTTATACCCATACTTCTTGCTGTACCAGCTACCATTCTCATACCAGACTCAACTGTAAAACAGTTCATATCTGGAAGCTTGTCTTCAGCAATTGCTTTTACTTGATCCCAAGTAACCGAAGCTACTTTCTGTCTGTTTGACTCTGGAGATCCTTTCTTTAACTTTGCTGCTTCTAGTAATTGAACAGCTGCTGGTGGAGTTTTAATTACAAAATCAAACGATTTATCACTGTAAACAGTAATAACTACTGGTAAAACCTTTCCTGGTTTATCTTGGGTTCTAGCATTAAACTGCTTACAAAACTCCATGATATTCACCCCTTTAGCACCTAATGCTGGTCCTACCGGAGGTGAAGGATTGGCTGCACCACCCTTGATCTGTAATTTGATCAATCCTGCTACTTCTTTAGCCATTTGTTATATATATTATGTAGTCCTAACGTGAGATTAAATGGGAAGCATTTAATTACATTTTCTCACTTCTACTGGTTAAATACACTTTTAAATTTCCTTTTCAACTTGCATGTAGCTAAGCTCTAATAGATTCTTTCTACCAAAAATCTTAACCATCACCTTAAGTTTCTTCTTGTCTTCGTTAATCTCTTCAATGGTTCCACTGAAATTATTAAACGGCCCATCAATAACTTTGACAGACTCACCAGCAACAAAAGGAATCTTCATTTCTTCTTCTGTCTCAGATAACTCATCAACCTTACCAAGTATTCGATTTACCTCTGACTGCCTCATAGGCATTGGTTCACCACCCTTTTCTGCACCCAAAAAACCAATTACATTTGGAATTCCTTTAATAACGTGCGGTACTTCACCAACTAATGCTGCTTCAACCAAAACGTATCCAGGCAAGTAAGCTTTTTCCTTACTCACTTTCTTACCATTACGAATTTGAAACACCTTTTCTGTAGGAATTAAAACTTGATCGACATAGTCAGTCAATTTCAATCTCGTAATTTCCATATCGAGATATTCCTTAACTTTTTTCTCTTTACCACTTATGGCTCTCACCACGTACCATCTCTTCTTAATATCTGCCATTTTAAAATTGATTAAAATAAGTCATATACAAAACCAAGTACGCCTTTCCACCAAGAAATACCAGCAACACCGAAAACTTTATCCATAAGGAGAACTAACAATGAAAAAATCACAGAAGCAACAACCACAACAATGGTATTACTTTGCAATTCACTCCATGTTGGCCATGTCACTTTATGCACCAATTCGTGATACGTTTCTTGAAAATATTCTTTAATATTAGCCACAATCTTCTATTTTGCACGGGCGGTAGGATTCGAACCCACGACCAATGGTTTTGGAGACCAGTACTCTACCAACTGAGCTACACCCGTGTATAAAACGGGAGGCTCACTACAAACCTCCCGTCATAATTATTTTATTCTTAAAGGATTTCAGTCACCTGACCAGCACCTACTGTTCTACCACCCTCACGGATTGCAAAACGTAAACCTTTGTTCATTGCAATAGGAACAATTAAGTTTACAGAAATAGTTACGTTATCTCCAGGCATTACCATCTCTCTTCCTTCTTCTAAGATAATCTCTCCAGTTACATCAGTTGTTCTGAAGTAGAACTGAGGACGATATTTGTTATGGAAAGGAGTGTGACGACCACCTTCTTCTTTCTTCAATACATATATCTCAGCTTTGAATTTATCGTGAGGTGTTGTAGAACCAGGCTTACAGATTACCATTCCTCTTTTAATATCTTCTTTAGCGATACCTCTTAATAATAAACCAACGTTATCACCAGCTTCACCTCTATCTAATATCTTACGGAACATCTCAACTCCAGTTACAGTAGACTTCAATTTCTCGTCTCCCATTCCTAAAATATCAACCTCTTCTCCAGAGTTAACAACTCCTGTCTCAATACGACCAGTAGCAACAGTACCACGACCAGTAATAGAGAAAACATCCTCTACAGGCATCAAGAAATCTTTATCAACTTCTCTTGGAGGTAACTCAATCCATGTATCTACAGACTCCATCAATTTATTAACAGAATCTACCCACTTCTCTTCTCCGTTAAGAGCTCCTAAAGCAGAACCAGGTATAACTGGAGTGTTGTCACCATCATAGTCATAAAAAGAAAGTAATTCTCTCACTTCCATATCAACTAATTCTAATAACTCCTCATCGTCAACCATATCAACTTTGTTCAAGAATACAACCATTCTTGGAACACCTACCTGACGTCCTAAAAGGATGTGCTCGCGTGTCTGTGGCATAGGACCATCAGTTGCAGCAACAACCAAAATAGCTCCATCCATCTGAGCAGCACCAGTAACCATGTTCTTCACGTAATCGGCGTGACCAGGACAGTCAACGTGCGCGTAGTGACGATTAGCTGTTTGATACTCCACGTGAGAAGTGTTAATAGTAATACCTCTTTCTTTTTCTTCTGGTGCGTTGTCGATTGAAGAGAAATCACGCGTTTCAGCTAAACCCTGAGACGCAAGTACGCTCGAGATTGCAGCAGTTAAAGTTGTTTTTCCGTGATCGACGTGACCAATTGTTCCAATGTTTACGTGTGGTTTGGAACGATCAAATGTTTCCTTAGCCATTGTGTTTATTTATTACTTGTTAATATTAATTTAAAAAACCTAAATCTTCAAATATACAAAAGTCCACCCTTAAAGAGCGGAACTAATTTTCACCTTTACTTTGAGCCAATGACGAGAATTGAACTCGTGACCTCTTCCTTACCAAGGAAGCGCTCTACCACTGAGCTACACCGGCGAAGAGCAAAATAAAAAACTGTAGAGCGGGAGACGAGACTCGAACTCGCGACCCTCAGCTTGGAAGGCTGACGCTCTACCAACTGAGCTACTCCCGCAAAAAAAATAAAATTAAAAGTGGGGGTGGATGGACTCGAACCAACGATACCTTACGGTGACAGATTTACAGTCTGCTGCAATAGCCACTATGCGACACCCCCAAAATTGAGCCGATGAAGGGACTCGAACCCCCGACCTGCTGATTACAAATCAGCTGCTCTAGCCAGCTGAGCTACATCGGCACTTAATTTTATAAACAGTTTTTTAAAGAACTTTCCGACTGGCGTTAACCGTTTCGGGTTGCAAATGTATGAAAGAAATCTTTTCCCACAACACTTTTTTTCTTTTTTTTTCAAAAAAAATCTCACCCAATTTTGAGTGAGATTATAATGTGTTGAAATTCAGTATTAAGCCGACAATTTAGATTTATACTTTTTTACCTGCCTTTCCAATGCAGCACAAGCGCTATCAGCAGCTTCTTCAAACGTATCACATTGTTTTTTTGCAAACAACTCTTTTCCAGGAATATTTATACGTATCTCGGCAATTTTATTCTCTTTAGCAGCCTTCTTATCTACTTTTAAGTATACGTTACTTGAAATTATATGGTCATGAAATTGCTCTAACTTATTTACTTTTTCATTAACAAAGTCTACCAATTTTTGATCTGCGCTAAAATGCACTGCCTGAATCTTTACGTTCATAATTTTAAGTTTTTATGCTATCCCCTTGGATGAGCTTGTTTATATATCTTATTTATTTCATCGAACGAATTATGAGTATAAATCTGAGTTGCACTTAAATTAGAATGACCTAATAGTTCTTTTAACACTTCCAAGCCTGCACCATTATTTAACATGTGTGTGGCAAATGTGTGTCTTAAGATGTGAGGACTCTTTTTACTCAAACTCGTTACAGTAGAAAGATACTTATTTATTTTCCTATAAACAAACTTAGGATACAGTTTTTTACCCTTACTTGTGCAAAATACAAACGGTGTTTCGTTGAGCTGTTTCGTCTCTTCTGTGTATTCAAATAAAATCTTATTTAAATTAGATGAAATAGGAATAATTCTTTCCTTATTTCGTTTCCCTAAAACCTTTATTGACTCCATTGACACATCTATCTGCTTTAAGTTTATGAGCTCTGACAAACGAATACCCGTTTGATAAAAAAGCTCTACCATTACCGCAGTAACATTATCTATTTCTAATTGACTAGATTGATTCGCTGACAAGTCCTCTTTCTTTAAAAACGCAGGGATTCGCTTCTCAACTTTAGGACCTTGTACTTTCAACATTGGGTTTTTAGTTAGCACCCCTTCTTTAACCAACCACCTAAAAAATGTTCTTAAAGAAGATAACTTTCTATTGACAGATTTATTTGAAATTCCTTTAGCTACTAAATCTACAACCCAAGCCCTCACAATGTGATGTGTAACCTCTTCTATTTCTCCACTTTTTAAATTAGAGAAAGTGAGAAAATCAGATAAATCTTTTGCATAAGCAGTAAGCGTGTGTTCTGAAACACGCTTTTCTTTAAATAGATATTCTTTGAACTTTTCAAGCATAAAAAAAGGAGCCTATATTAGACTCCCTACGTTTCTTTTAAAAAAAAGTTCTATATCTCAGCAGAACGTAATCTCTGACGATACGCAGCTTTAATTCTTAATTGACGGTCAGTAACTGAAGGCTTAACGAACTCTTTACGAGATCTCAACTCTCTCATTACTCCTGTTTTTTCAAACTTTTTCTTGTATTTTTTAAGAGCTCTTTCTATGTTCTCTCCTTCTTTAACTGGTACTACTAACATATCTTTATTTTACTTTGTTCTAATTAATGGTTGGCAAAAGTAGGAAACAAATTTGTTATCAACAAAGTTTATTTCAAAATTTCTCTAGAAATAACTAACTTTTGTATTTCAGAGGTTCCCTCCCCGATAGTCATTAACTTGGCATCACGCAAAAATTTCTCTGCTGGATACTCTTTTGTATATCCATACCCACCCATTATCTGCACGGCTTCGTTTCCACATTTAACCGATGTTTCTGAGGCGAAGAGCTTAGCATAGGCACCTTTTATAGTAACAGGTTGTCCATTATCTTTATAGTGGGCAGCTTGAAAAGTAAGTAACTCCGAAGCTTCAACATCTGTAGCCATTTCTGCAAGCTTAAAACTAATACCTTGAAACTTACCAATTGGCTTTCCAAACTGTTCTCTTTCTTTAGCGTATTTAACAGAAGCTTCATAAGCTCCTCTGGCGATACCACAACTTAGTGCAGCAATAGAAATTCTTCCTCCATCTAGAACTTTCATGGCTTGTCTAAACCCTTGTCCAACTTCCCCAATTACTTGGGATTCATGAATACGTACATTGTCAAAGATTAGTTCAGCTGTCTCTGAAGCCCTAACTCCCAATTTATCTCCAATCTTAACAGCAGAAAAACCTGGTGTATCCTTTTCTATAATAAATGCTGTTATCCCATTAGAGTCTAACAACTCACCTGTTCTAACTAAAACAACGGCGATATCTCCTGAAAGTCCGTGAGTAATCCAGTTCTTCGCACCATTTATTACCCAATATTCTCCATCTTTTACAGCAGTTGTTTTCATACGCATGGCATCAGAACCAGTATTCGGCTCTGTTAATCCCCAAGCACCGATATGTTCACCTGAAGCTAATTTTGGTAAATACTTCTTTTTTTGTTCTTCAGTTCCATGGTAATAAATATGCCCGGTACATAGAGAATTGTGTGCTGCAACGCTTAAACCAACACCTCCACATACTTTTCCAAGCTCGATTAAAGTAGTTACATATTCTTTGTAACTAAAACCGCTACCACCATATTCTTCAGGGATATAAATACCTAAAAGGCCTAGTTCGCCCAATTTTTTCATTACATCAACTGGAAAATGCTCATCCTTATCCCACTGAACCAAATTTGGTCTTATCTCTTTCTCGGCAAAATCGCGCACCATTTGTTGAATCATGCGCTGATTTTCATTCATTTCAAAAATCATTCTATGTAGTTTTTCTATACTTTCTTTTAATTGCACGTAAACATTAAATAGCAATGGCCTAATATTCTACGAAATTAGTAATATTTTCGGTGTATTTTCTTAAAACTGCAGGTCCGTTCAAAAATGACAGATTGACTAAGAAATTGAAACCAACAACCTTTCCTCCGCACATGTTAACTAGCTCTGCAGCTGCAGAAGCAGAACCTCCTGTAGCCAAAAGGTCGTCATGAATCAGAATTTTATCTTCGCTTGAAACTGCATCTTTATGCATTTCGATACTTGCTGTACCATATTCTAGACTGTAATCAAACGTGACTTTTTCATAAGGTAACTTCCCTTTTTTTCTAATCAAAATGAAAGGAACTCCTAATCGAATTGCCAATGGATATCCAAACAGAAAACCTCTACTCTCAATTCCGGCAACCTTTGTTATTCCTTTATTCTTGTATAAATCTACTAACTCAACAAGCACTTTTTCCGATAATTTAGGATTTAGCATAATTGGCGTGATATCTTTAAAGACTATACCTTTCTTTGGGAAATCGGGGACATCTCTTATTACTGATTTTAGTTCTTCTTCTATTTTTTTCATTCGAGGGTTAAATAAGGTGCAAGTTTATCAAATAATTCTTGATCTATAAGAACAAGTTCTTGAATATCTTCTATTCTTTTAAAAGCACCATGATTTGCTCTATATTTCACTATTTGTGAAGCTAAACGCCAATCTAAGTAAGGGTGAGACTTAAGCATCTCTTCCGTAGATGAATTAATATTTAATTTAGTAACAACTGTATTTTCTTGAATTTCCACTTTTGGCAGTATGGACGAAATTGTTTCTGGAGACAAGCCCCATATTTCGTTTAACTGACTCAAAGAGACAAATCCACCAAGAGAATTTCTATACTTCAAAATTCGAGCTGAAAGTTTTTCTCCAATTCCATAAAGCTTCTTTAACTCTTCTTGGTTAGCTAAATTTAAATTCAGTTTTGTTTCTTTTTTTTGCACGTCAATATCTTTCCTCCCTTTTTCTTCTTGCTTTATGAAAACTATGGAATCTGGCAAATCAATTTTCGGATACAATTGTTTGTATAAATCGTCGCTTACAACAAATAATTTCTGAACATCTTTTTTTACTCTAAATTCAAATCCTTTTTCCTGATAATTCATAATTGCTTGCGCTTGCTTTTCAGAAAATCCAATTTTCTCCCAATCCTTTAATTCATAATCATTCGGATTAAATGGAGTTTGTGGAATAGTATATTTTCGTTTTTTCCTTTTGTATCGTTGATATTCTATTCGTTTACTATTGTTTTCCTCGGCCTGACTTATGAAAATTTTTTCCCTAGCTGATAATTCTATCTGGGCAGCTTCTGGCCTCCAATAGTAGTTATATATTTTCTGAAATCCGAGCGTCATAAGAAATAGCACTATACATGCAAAAACTCCATTTCTCGTTTTCCGAGAAAACAGCAAGTTTTGTTCTATCCAGTTATTGATACTCATAAAAAAAGACTCATACAAAATGTACAAGCCTAAATATAATTAAAGTAGATGATTTACTTATTTAAATCGTGCGATTGCTCCAGATTTAATTCTCGCAAAATAATCTTTCATATCTGCTCTTACTTCTCCTGAAAGGATTAACAATCCAAAAATATTTGGAAAAGCCATACCTAATATCATTAAATCTGAGAAATCTAAAACGGCACCTAATCCGATTGAAGAACCAACAACAACGAATACTAAGAATAAGGCTTTGTATACATAATCTGCTGTTTTACTTTTTCCAAACATGTATGTCCATGCCTTTAAACCATAGTAAGACCAAGAAATCATAGTACTAAAAGCAAATAATACCGCTGCAAAAGCTAGTACATAAATAGACCAATCTCCGAGTGATGAAGAAAATGCTGCACTCGTTAAACTTGCTCCTTCTAAGCCTTCTGAATCTGCAGCGTATCCAGTAAAGATAATAACTAAAGCTGTCATAGTACACACAACAACTGTATCAATAAATGGCTCCAAAAGGGCTACAGTACCTTCAGAAACATGTTCGTCTGTTTTCGCAGCTGAGTGTGCAATAGATGCAGAACCCACTCCAGCTTCATTAGAAAACGCTGCTCTTTGGAAACCTAAAATCAACACTCCAATAAAACCTCCATAAATTGCATCAGGAGAAAAAGCACCCGATAATATGGTTCCAAACGCATCTCCTATACTTGTTATATTAATTCCGATAATTATTAAAGCACTGATTACGTACATTCCCACCATTACTGGTACAACTTTGTCTGTAACGTTTGCAATACTTTTGATACCACCAATTATAACGATTCCTACGAGTGCTGCTAAAATAATCCCAAATACAACGCCGTATGATTGCATCCATTCCCAACCAGGAACACTTGCTAATTGATTAAACGCTTGGTTAGCTTGAAACATGTTTCCGCCTCCGAAAGAACCTCCAACACATAAAACAGCAAACATTATAGCTAACACCTTACCTAGTTTCACAAGACCTTTTTTCTTTAGACCTTTACTCAAGTAATACATGGGACCTCCTGAAACCTCCCCATTTTCATTTATCTCCCTGTATTTTACTCCTAAGGTACACTCTACAAATTTTGTAGCCATACCGATTAAACCGGCAACAATCATCCAAAATGTAGCGCCCGGTCCACCTGCCGAAACAGCAATGGCAACTCCTGCAATATTTCCTAAACCAACTGTTCCAGACAATGCTGTAACCAATGCTTGAAAGTGCGAAACCTCCCCTTGATCATTTGGATCATCGAACTTACCTTGCACCAATTGTATAGCATGTTTTGCTCCTCTAAAGTTGATGAAACCCATTTTAATAGTAAAAAAGAGTGCTCCTAAAACAAGCCAAACAACAATCAATGGCAAACCTTGTGTGTTGGTTGACATATTCTTATTGTACAAAGGTTGAGGTGTATTATAATTAATTTTTAGTAATTTTTTATCTGAACGATTTCCTCTCTTGTTCTTAAAAAATACGTCTTCTCCTTCTTTAGTTAAAAGTTCTACTTTTCCTTTACCTACTGCGTAAAGTATAATTTCTTTACCGGCATCGTTAAGTAAAGCGACAGCTTCGAGGTGTTCTACTTGCTGACCATCTTCTACTAACCATTTTTTTAAGGTATAATCTTTCTTCGATTTATCTAATGCAAATGGAGCCTTCATTACATTTTCTTTTACTTTAATCGTATCTTCCCACAAAGGGAAAAATAAGATATCGGAAAGAACACCAACAGCAGGCTTCATAATCGAGTTCATGTTTTCTGCGAACCCTTGCTCCTCTACACTACCTACAACAGTAACTGTGTCATTAGCTGCATCTACAACGTGAACCTTAATTTCTTTACCTTCTGGAAGTCCGGAGGCTTCATTATTATAAATAGAGACTTTGCTCTCACTCCAGAAATAACGATATGGCGCCGTACCACCGTTAACGAGAATTTTGGCTTTAACATCGTCTATTTTGTCTAATGAATCTTTGATCTCAATTCTGGCAGATAGTTCTTCTTGTGCGTAAGTTGAAAATATTGAAATAAAAAGTGTAATAAGTAAAACTAAATTCTTCATAAAATAATATGTGGTTTTCCTCAAAAATATAAATAATTATTGCTTTGACTCGAAATCTAGTAAAACAAGTATTTCTTTCAAGGTTTTTGGCTGATAATTTATCACTTTTTTGGCTTTTGTTAAATCAAAGCCTGTTTTAGGTGGTCGTTTTGCCTTTTGCTTTAAACTAGATGAAGTTATAGGATGAATTAACTCATTGTTTAAACTGTAATGATGCGCTACAGTCTTAACAATATCAAGTACGCTCATAGTTTCTGCTCCAGAGATGTGATAAATACCTTTTTTAGATGTAACAGAAAGTGTGATACACGCCCATGCAAGATCGTCTGCCCAAGTGGGTGCTCTAAACTGATCATTTACAACATGTATTGGATCTCCTTTTTCTAGAGCTTCTTTTGCCCACAAAACGATATTGGAGCGCGACATACCCGGTGTACTTCCAAGAATAATTATGGTTCTAACTATACTCCAATTCGAATAAGCACTATTAATTAATAAGTCTTCGGATTCTACTTTTGACTTACCGTATACGCTTATCGGATTAACTTGATCTGTTTCTGTATAATTTCCTCTCTGGCCATCAAAGACGAAATCAGTTGATAGTTGCTGAAAGTAAACCTTATTTTGAACACAATAATCAAATAAATATTTAACCGCTTTAACATTTAAATCTACACAACCTTGCTTATTATCTTCGCAGAAATCTACATTGGTCATAGCAGCCGTGTTAATAATAACCGTAGGCTGAAATGCATCGCAAACATTTTTTATTTCCTCTTTGTCTAAGACATTTAAACTTTGGTAGTTTTCATTAGAGCAATTTGGATTTCTATTTACTCCTTTTCCCGTAGCCAAAAATGAAACCTCCCCCCTTTTTATTAGTTGATTAACAATTTTCTGACCCAACAAACCGTTGGCACCTGTAACAAGTATTCTCATAATTATAAAAAGTCGAAATTATTTTTCAAAGTCTTTATTTGCTCGCTATCTCCAAGAATAAAAATCTTTGAACCTTCTTCAAGTATCTCTTCTCTTCGTGGATTAATTGTGTATTTACCCAATTTATTTTTGAGTCCAACCACATTACAGCCTGAATTGTAAACCGCTTTAAATTCTCCCAGTGTTTTATTTTGAAGATTCGTTGGGAGCTTATCAAATGGAATACCAACAACATTTGGAGTTGTTTCATCATTTAATCTAATTTCATCCATGAACTCCATAATATCTGGTCTGACCACCAAAGATGCCATGTGCGAACCTCCAACAGAATCTGGCATAATAACACTGTTAGCTCCAGCAAACTTGAGTTTGTTCAACGTATCTATTTTAGACGCTCTAGCTATAATCTGAACATTAGGATTTAGCTCTTTGGCTGCTAAAACTACATAAAGATTATTGGCGTCTAAGGGCATACAAGTGATGACTGCTTTAGCCTGTTGAATGTTTGCCTTTTGCAGGTTTGCGTCTGCTGTTGCGTCTCCTACTACAAAATTATATGCCTCATTATTTTTGAATGGCTCTACCCTATTTTTATCGAGTTCTAGAACAACAAATGGTTGATTAGTATTAATAAAATCCAACGCTACCTGTCTTCCTACCCTTCCGAAACCACAAATTATTACGTGATTTTTCATACGATCAATTTTTTTCTGTTCTTTTAACTTATTTCTAATTATTCTGTATTCTCCTCCAAGTAAATAGGAAGATATGGATGATATTGCATAGGCAAAGGTTCCGAAGCTTAAGAAAATTAAAACAGTTGTAAATAATTTTCCTTGATCTGACAGTTGCTGAACTTCGCTAAAACCAACCGTAGAAACGGTTATAATAGTCATATAAAAAGCATCTAATGTAGAGTAACCTTCAATTGTAATATAACCAACTGTACCCAGAAAAATACAGGTTACAATTAAAAGTACGCTATAAAATATGCGAGAAAATAGCTTATAATTAAATAGTATCATTTATAACTCCCAAATAGAACGAGGTCTAGAGCGGAACTTAAAAAAATGTTTATGTTCCATAATCCATCCCATAATTAAGTAAATTAATAGTGGTGAGCCCAAAGCTATGAAGGACGCATAAATAAAAAACTTCCTCACGTTTGCAGTTCTAATGCCTAGTTTTTTTGCCCACCAGTCACACACCCCAAAAGAACGCATTTCAAAGAAGAATACTATTTTCTGAATTAGTCTCATTATGATTTTGCCAATATTTTATATCCAATTTTACACACTAAACATCTTCTAAAGGTACAAAATTGATTCTTTTGCTCAAGCAAAGATTGAGAATCTGCTGCATTTTTTGATAAAACGCCTAAATCTTTCCAATCTGTAATGACTTTATTGCATTCGGAAGGCAAAATTTCTAAAATATCAACCGCTTTTTGAACGTACGCTTCTTCTTTTTTTTCAGTTCCTAAAAACCATAAATACGGAACAGCTGCGTTAATAACAATGGATTGTTTTGCGCGATTAGACATACATGGTTTATGCAAGCTTTTTGAGGTTTTATCAAATGTATAATGTGTTTTCCAAAAAGGTGAACTAGCCGTACTTAAAAGAGAGTCAAAATTCTGTATTATTTCTACAGGTTTATCGTTCTTCCAATTCGTGTTATATTTCCATTCGAAAATAAATTGTGCTAACTGTGCAATCTTTATTGTAGGAAAACTTGAAGGTCTTACTCCGCCAAACTTCCAAACTGAAACCGGCATAGAGTTTAAATTATATTTATGCTTTAAAAAACTCCATTCTCGTATAAGACTGTCTTGATAAGGATGAGGATAATGGTCATCTAAAAATCCAGCTATGCCAAATAGAAGTGCTTCGATTTTAACCTTCTCAGAACTTTCTTTCAATAAAATTGAATAGGAAATTGCATTTGCAAGTTGTTGAAAAGCAGATTTATTTACTCTACCTCCAAATGCAGAAAATAAGGCGTAGTGTAAAACGTGGATCAAGCTTTTTCCGCAATTCAAAAACACCTCTTCTAGTTCTTTTGCTTTTCTATTTCCGCGTTCTATTAGCGCTACAGTTAGTTGCTGAAAAATAGCTAAATCGTCATAAGGTTTATGCCCAGAACACGGTATCTTGTTTGGACTTTTTGTTAATTGACAATAGGCTTCAAAATGTTCTTTATCAATCTTATCTTGCAACTCAAGGGTTGGAATAATTTCTCCATTTACGACCACTTCTTTATCGTGCTCATAGACTACATGCAGAATAACATTATTATACGAGTCGTCATTTTGATGTTTGTGTAAATACCAATCTGAAGACTTTACATGAATTTCTATGTTACCAGACCACTTTAGATTAGCTATTTCTATTTGACCATTAAAAAAATCTGGACCAGGATCTAAGTTATGCCAACCAAAATTATGAATTGTTATCTTTTCTCCGTCTGTGGTAAAAAGATTTTTAATAGGTATTCGCCTTAGTTTCCAAATATATTGGAGATAGGATTCGTTCATTGTAAAAGGTTTTAGTTGTATAAATATACATTTTTAAAACCTCATTCACTTTTTTATGATTGAATAAAAAGGAAGAAAAGTGTCGTTCTTAAACTACACTATTAATTTTATCTACTAAATCGTAGTCTTTTTGTGTAACAGTATTATTCGCATCGTGTGTTTTGGTAATGATAGATACGCAGTTATAATCAAACAAAATTATATCTGGATGATGTTTACTCTCTTCTGCAATTGTGCCAACAATATTCACAAAAGCCAATGCTTCTTGAAAGTTTTTAAACTCGAAATCACGTGTTAAAGAATCGTCTTCATGTTCCCAACCGTTGTATTCTTTACCATCCATGTTTTTGTAAGATTTGATGCATGTTTAACTGAATTCTTTTTGCTGCTTCGCCAGCCTTTTCTGCAAAGGTTGTGTCGTTCCCAGCATATATTATTCCTCTAGAAGAATTAACTAACAAACCACAATCTTCGTTCCAACCATATTGAGCTACGTCTTCTAAACTTCCGCCTTGAGCACCAACTCCTGGAACTAAAAAGAAATTATTTGGTACTGTTTCTCTTACTTCACCTATACCTTTTGCTCTTGTGGCTCCTACTACATACATGAGATTTTCTGGAGTTCCCCATGTAGCGGTTTTTCTAAGTACTTTTTTATAGAGTTCTTCTCCGTTTATGTCTGTAGTAAATTGAAAATCCAACGCACCTTTATTTGAAGTAAGTGCTAAGACAATTACCCATTTATTTTTAAATTCTAAAAAAGGTGTTATCGAGTCCTCTCCCATGTACGGAGCAATGGTAACTGCATCAAAATTTAGGTATTCGAAAAAGGTTTTTGCGTAGTATTTACTGGTATTCCCTATATCTCCTCTCTTTGCATCTGCAATTGTAAAGATATTCTTAGGGATATAGTCTAAAGTCTTTTCAAGAGACTCCCAGCCTTTTCTTCCCAAACACTCGTAAAAAGCAATATTCGGTTTATACGCCACGCAATACTCTTTAGTTGCATCAATTATTTGTTTGTTGAACTCAAAAATAGGATCTTCTGTTTCCAACAAATGTTTTGGTATTCTTTCTAAATCTGTGTCTAAACCAACACATAAAAAAGACTGCTTACGCTTTATTTCTGCTACTAAATCTTCTTTTCTCATACTTAAGCAGGTGTCTCACCTTTCATTTTCTCGGCGTTCTCTGCCATTTTTAATGCTTCAAGCATTTCATCGATATCTCCATTCATAAAATTACTTAGATTATACATTGTTTTACCAATTCTGTGATCTGTAATTCTACCTTGGGGATAATTGTAGGTTCTTATTTTTGCCGACCTGTCTCCAGTAGAAACCAGCGACTTTCGTTTTTCTGAACGCTCAGCGTTAATTCTTTCTAACTCTTGTTGATACAACCTAGAGCGAAGAACAGAAATTGCTTTTTCTAAATTTTTATGTTGCGAACGACCATCCTGACATTCTACTACAATACCAGTTGGTTCGTGGGTTAAACGTATAGCAGACTCTGTTTTATTTACGTGTTGTCCACCTGCACCAGAAGCTCTAAATGTATCTCTTCTAACATCAGACATATTTAATTCTACATCCACCTCTTCGGCTTCGGGTAAAACGGCTACTGTAATTGCAGAGGTATGCACTCTACCTTGAGATTCTGTTTCAGGAACACGTTGTACTCGGTGTACTCCTGATTCGAACTTCATTGTTCCGTAAACACCTTCTCCTTCTACATTTAATGAAATTTCTTTGTATCCAGAAGTACCCTCATTGGAGTTAATTACATCACATTTCCAACCTTTGTTTTTGAAAAACATGGTAAACATTCTGTAAACGTCCTCAACAAAAATACAAGCTTCATCTCCACCTGTACCGGCTCTAAGTTCTATAATAACATTCTTATCATCTTCGGGATCTTTGGGTATCAATAATACTTTTATCTCCTCTTCGATAATCGGTTTTTTTTCTAGTAGATCATCTAATTCCATTTGAGCCATCTCCTTCATTTCAGGATCTGTTTCTTCTGCAATCATTTCTTTAGACGACTTAATGTTATCTAATATATTCTTATAGTTCTTATAGGCTTTATCAACCTCCTCCAGATCTTTATATTCTTTGTTTAGCTTAACATAACGTTTCATATCAGAAATAATGTCTGGATCGGTAATTAGCCTACCCACTTCTTCAAAACGGTATGATATAACTTCTAATTTACTTAGTAAATCTTCCATATTAATCGTAAATAAATTCCCCGTATGGAGAATTAATGGTTAATTTCTTTCCTTCAAAGCTTTCAACTCTTCCTACAATTTGAGCGTCAACATTAAACGATTTTGAAATTTCTATGATTGAATCAGCAATCTCTTCAGGTACGTAAATCTCCATTCTATGTCCCATATTAAAAACTTTGTACATTTCTTTCCATTCTGTACCCGATTCTTTCTGTATTGTATCAAAAAGTGGAGGAATTGGAAAAAGATTATTTTTTATTACGTGAACATTGTCTACAAAATGTAAGACTTTAGTCTGTGCTCCACCCGAACAGTGCACCATTCCTGCAATGTCTTTTCTATGCTTATCTAATATTTTCTTTATAATTGGAGCATAGGTTCTTGTTGGAGAAAGCACTAATTTCCCTGCGTCTATTGGAGCATTCTCAACCTCATCTGTGAGGTTATAAGAACCCGAATAAGCTAAGTCTGCAGGAACAGCTGGATCAAAACTCTCCGGATATTTAGTTGCAAGTGTATTATTAAATACATCATGACGTGCTGAGGTTAATCCATTTGACCCCATACCGCCGTTGTATTCTTTCTCGTAACTTGCTTGTCCGAATGACGATAAACCAACAATTACGTTTTCAGCCTTTATGTTATGGTTAGAAACAACCTCATCTTTTTTCATTCTGCACACTACGGTAGAATCAACAATAATTGTTCTTACAAGGTCTCCAACATCTGCTGTTTCTCCTCCAGTAGAATAAATACCTATCCCTTGATTTCTTAAATCTTCGAGTAGTTCTTCTGTTCCATTAATTATCTCTGAAAGAACCTCGCCTGTAATTAAGTTTTTGTTTCTTCCAATAGTGGATGAAAGAAGAATATTATCTGTAGCACCAACACAAAGCAAATCGTCTATATTCATAATTAAGGCATCTTGAGCTATGCCTTTCCAAACAGATTTATCTCCAGTTTCTTTCCAATACATGTATGCAAGAGAAGATTTTGTACCTGCTCCATCGGCATGCATTACAACGCAATGGTCATCAGAACCGGTTAAGTAATCTGGAACGATTTTACAAAAAGCTTGCGGAAACAAACCTTTATCTACGTTCTTAATTGCATTGTGCACATCTTCTTTTCCTGCTGAAACTCCTCTTAAGTTATACCTTGTATCTGCCATAATAATTATTGGATTGGCAAAGATAATATTTAATTGGATAATTAGGCAATGGACCTCTAAGGTTACAGCTTAATTCTGCTGCTTATCTATTAACTATTTTTATTTCTCGCCTATATATTAGGCCTAGCAATTATAAGCTGAAACTTAAAAAAATGAGCGCCAAAACAAGGTGTAAAACAAAAAACTCCCAGCTTAATATGCTGAGAGTTTTAAATCTATTATTCTTTTATTTATTCTGAAACCGGTCCAGATTGTGTCCAATCCATTCTTACCACTTCTCCTTCTGTTCTTCTATTAAATTGGTGAAGTCTTTCAAACAGACCTTTATTTGAATTATACTTATTAATATAGCTCTCAGTCAATAAAATAGTTTCATATTCACCTTGTGACGGCTTATCTACAACATACTCTCCGTTTACAAAGTAAACCGTTCTTGGTGCATTTTCTCCTTTTCCTTCAGGAACTAAACGAGAAGCATTAACTCCTTTTTCTTTAACTAAGTAATCCACACAAGATTGTGCTCTGGCTTGCGCTAATTTAGCGTTTGCAGATGCTGAACCTCGACTATCCGTATGCGATAAAAGCTTAATTACCATTCCTTCATATTCTTCTAACAAATCAAATACAAAGTTTAATGAATCTTTCGAGTTTACAGAATCATTCACCTGCAGTCTAGAAGATCCTAAATCATATCGCACCTCTGGCAAACGAATTGGCGTTTTAGGAAAGAAAGACATTCCTACAACAAAGTCTTGATTGTATTCTAATCCAACAGTAGAAACAATTTCTTTCTTTGGGTTCTCGTGATAGCCTTCTAGTGGTAAAAGCTTAATTTCGTATTCAGACTCTTCGTTAACATATCTATCTCCATCTGGTTTCTTATCCCAAAAAACTTCTCCTGAAGAAAGCGTAGCTCCCTTGAAAACTTCTCCTGTTTTTTTATCTTTTACTTCTACTGTAGCATTCGGAATTCTAGTGCCCGAGCCTACTTCAGCAACTACAACCTTAAGACTAAACAAGTTTGGAGGTAACTCATAAGAAAAGATATCTGGGAAACCATTTGCTGTTTTTCTATTTGAAGTAAAAAATCCGCTTCTTGGACCCCACTCATACAGCGCGTAATCATTGTCTTTCGAATTGATTGGCGTACCGTAGTTTTTAACATTAGCCCACTTGTATTCTTCGCCTTGCTTTTCTGCTCTAAAAATATCTAAACCACCTAACCCAGAGTGACCGTCAGAAGCAAATAACAAATCTCCGTTTAATGCAAAAGTTGGAAATAATTCATCTAAAGGTGTATTGATTTCTGGACCTAAGTTTTTTGGTGCCGACCAAGAATCAGATCTTCTATCATATTCTGTATACCACAAATCTTTTCCTCCTTGACCACCTGGTAAATCAGATGCAAAAATCAAATATCTTCCATCTTCGGAAGCGCAAGGGTGACCTACCGAAATACTATCGTTAGGAGCTAACTTAATTTCTCTTGGAAGATCCCAGCCTTTACCTTTCGCTTCGGCCATCCAAATCTCGCAACCCATGTTCATTTTCTTTTCTTGCGGACATCTAGTAAAAAACATTGTTTTATATCTTCCATCAAAACATACGGTCCCTTCATTGTGTTCAGTGTTTATGCTATCACCTTCAAACTTTTTAAGATTCGTATAGTTTCCATTTTTGTCTAAATCGGATACATATAAGTCAAAAAACGGTTCTCCAGATCTTGGATCTTTACCTGAACCTGTAGCATCTTTTCTTGTTGCAGAAAAAACAACTGATCTTCCTTTTCTATCTCCTCTTACCAAGGCCATTTCCATAGAGTTAGAGTTTAGTTTTGTTTCTGGCTTAACGGTAAACCTACTTCTATTCTCTATAAAAATTGGAGCATCCTCACACGCTTTCAAACCTTCTAAAGCTTTCGCATCATTAGGAACTAAGGTCAAATACTCTTCGTATTGCTCTTTTGCTTTGTCGTACTCTCCTAAAGACCTAAATGCTTCTGCCAACCTAAAGTAAACTAACGGTTGATCGTTGTAGAACTTTAAATCAACCGCCCTTTGATACCAAACTGTTGATTCTTTATCATTCTCTGTCAGCCTGTTTGACTCTGCAGTCATCCAAGCCATTTCAGCCTTCATTTCTCTACTCTTGTTATTCTTTAATGGAATCTTTTTGTAAGCATTCGCGCACTTCTTTGTAGCTTCTGCATAGTTCTCGTTTCTAAATGCTTTTTTCGCATCCTTGATAAAAGACTTTTGTCCTGATACCGACAGAGACAGTAGTGCCAAAACTGCTATTGCAAATAATTTGATTTTCATGTACGACAATGATTTATTATAAATTTTCACGAAAGAAAGTAATTATTATTGGTTTGTCCAAACAAATTAAAGATTCTTTCAGCGCCTTAAAGTTGTAACTTTCTTTACAAACCTAAGGTTTTAACGTAACAAGACTGAATAAGTTACATCTCTCGGGTAGACATGTATACTTCCCATTTATCTAGAACAGCCTTAAATTGATTTGGCAACTCAGAATCGAAGCGTTTGTATTCCTTTGTAATTGGATGCTCAAACCCAAGTGTTTTTGCATGTAAGGCCTGACCCGGTAGTAAAGCGAAACAATTATCTATAAACTGTTTGTATTTCGTAAACGTAGTTCCCTTTAAAATCTTATCTCCACCATACTCGTTATCATTAAACAAAGGATGACCAATATGCTTAAAGTGCGCTCTAATCTGGTGCGTTCTTCCTGTTTCTAATTTACACTCAACAAGTGTAACATAACCATATCTTTTCAATACTTTATAATGCGTAACTGCGTGTTTTCCGAATTCGCCATCTTCGAAAACAGTCATTTGTTTTCTATTTTTTAATGATCTTCCTATGTGACCAGTAATGGTTCCATCTTCCTCTATATCTCCCCAAACCAAAGCATTATATCGTCGTTCAGTTGTTCTATCGTAGAATTGTTTTGCTAGATGTGTTAATGCAAACTCTGTTTTTGCAACAACCATTAATCCTGTAGTGTTTTTATCTAATCGATGAACCAGACCTGGTCTACCATAGTAATCATCTGATTTTGATGGCAAATTATCTATATGGTAAATTAACGCATTAACCAATGTTCCGCTATAATTTCCATAACCTGGGTGTACTACCATTTGAGGTGGTTTATTTACAACCATTAGCGTATCATCTTCATAATGAATATCGATAGGGATATCTTCTGGTATAAGCTCAATTTCTCTAATAGGATAAGGTAAAACCACTGAAATGGTATCTCCAGGCTTTACTTTATAATTCTGTTTTACTGCTTTGCCGTTAGCGTGTATATTACCACTTTTAGCTGCGACTTGTATCTTATTTCTTGATGTATTTGGCAAACGATCCATCAAAAATTTATCTACCCTCAAAACTTCTTGCCCTGGATCTGCTATCACCTTATGGTGTTCAAATAGCTCTTCTTGGTCATGTTCTTCCTCACTTATTCCTTCAGAATTCTTTACTTCAACATTTAACTCTTTGGAAAACTTCTCTTTTTTACCTTGACTCACTTTTTGATGATTTTTTTCGTACTCAGTTTATGGCCTGCTGTACTATAAATATGCACTAGGTACAACCCAATTTCTTGATCATAAAGATTAAACTCGTGCTCTTCTGAACGCAGAATATGCTGCCCTTGTAGGTTAAATACATCTGCGTATCCGATATCATTTCCGCTCATTTTAAATAGACCTGCCGAAGGATTTGGGTAAATTTGAATATCTGACACAAGCTGCTCATCGGGTTCGCTCGTAATCAGCTGATAATCTAATACACTAGAAAACATAGGACGCATCATAACTGAACCTTTGAAACTTGTGTTCACCCATGAAGTCTCGTTATCAATACTAAAAAAGATTTTATCTTGGTTATCAATATTACTATCGAAGCCTATATTTAAACGTTCTGCATCAATTTGTCTCCATCCGATATAAAACGTTTGCGGAACTCCGACTTTATCTACTCCTTTGAAATAATAGGTGTAAAAACCATTGGGTTGTCCGATATATTTTGGTTGGCGTGGATCAAAAAAGTCATCTTGATAAATCACATTTCCCGGCACACCGTTATTATCGTCCCACACGGTTAATAAAAAAAGTTTGTTTGAAACATCTTCAGCCGTATTTACAAAAGCCATTTGAATGGCTACCAAAGAATCCGGTACATAGCTTGTAAATTTGTAGGCGAGCCTAGACTGCGTTTGAGTGGTTCCATATGCATTTTCTGCTGTACCATCATCGTAGGCGTACACGGCTTTAAAAACCTGTTTCCCAAATGTAGAGTCATTCTGGGTAAAGTTAGGAAATTGAGCCGAAGCTTCCGCAACATAATCAAATATGGCCAGTGTGTCATTGGAAAGAGTTGCATCAAACTCATATCCACCAGAAAGATCAAAAACACTACTATAATGTGTACGTGGTGCGTAATCCAAATCCGGCGAAGACAAATTAGCTCCTGAAAAATTAAACACACCTTCTGTTGTTCCGTCTAACAGTACTTTAAGGCTTCCTCCGTTTGAGTTGTTAGCTGCAACTGTTTCATTATTTCGAACAACAAGTTGCATAGAATTGTCCATTTTATTAGTTGGAGAGAGTCTAAAATGTTTCCATGGAACTTGTGTATAGTCTTTCAACAATGTGGCTATTGGATATACAATAGCAAAATCTTTGAACAAGGTATCTTGATAACCCGAAAGCGGTCTTAAACTAACATAATCTATATGAAATTGGTCAAAAGCTCCGGCTACTGAACCTAAATTTAAAAACCGAAACTGAAATCCATCTTGTAAATATTTATTCTCTATAATCTTTACGTGACCAACACGAAAATCCTGCAGAGGTGAACCTCCTACCCTCCATACTTTTTGCCAAAGTTGATCTACTGGAGACCAAAACTCTAGAAAAAGAGAATCTGAATCTTCAGGAGCATCTCCAAATCCTTGCGGTTGATAAAGAAAACTAAAATAGACAGAGTCACTCGCAGCAAAAGAACCCATTTTAATCGGTTTAGATGTAAGCACATCATTAATTGCAGTAGATGCACTTCCAATATTATATGCATTGCCCATATCATCTAAACCATCAAACGTAACTACACCAAGCGAAATAGGGTTTACTGCAAACCTGTAGTTATGATAGGCATTAGAATCCAGCCAAAATTGATTGGGATTATTGATTTGTTTGATAAAAATTCTGGCACTATCTTGTTGATAAGTTATTGTTGTAAAAACCGTATCAGGTGAATTTGGTGTTGAGCTAATTGTATCAAAAATAAAGTAATTAGGATAACCAAAACCACTGCCATAAACTACGGGATAATCGAGTAAGTTATGAATTTGAAAAGGAATTGAATCAAAATACAAAGTATCTGTTGTGTTTAAAAGTGTATTTACAGTTACTCTATAGGTTTTTACCTCCCCGAGTTCTGTATTACTAGGCAAGGGTGTTGAAGATGTTTCTTCTAACAAGCGGTAATACACTTCTTCTATTAAATTGGGTTGGGAAAACGAACTGCTGTATGTTTGAAAATTATTTCTTGAAAAATCATCAAACAAAGGCAAGGTAAGAGAATCTGAAAGATATACAAAGGTGCTATCGAACGAATTTGAAAGCACCTTACTTTCTGTTTTTGAACGATATAAATCTGGATTATGTGTTAAAGGAATAAGCATTTCCTGTGCCTGAACACAAATGAACGTAATTAGGAGAGAAAAGCTTAAAATATATTTCATAATTTAATGTTGTACTAGTACATATTTTCTTGAACACCAAGAGACGCAAAGGCCGTTATTGTAGTTCCCTGCGGAACCATAGAGCCTTCTGCTGCTACAGGAGTTTGAGCTTTAATACGAGCGCTTGCGCTATCTTGAGCTGTTATACACTCTGCACAGCTAATGTATAGACTCAAAGCACTATTGTTTTGTAAACGAAACTTTGCTTCTGATATTGTTAATCCACTTAAATCTGGAACATTTATTAGTGTTCCACCAGCTTTCTTTCCAATGGTTAATTCTAGGACTGAATTTATAGGTAATTTTTGTCCGCTCTGCACCTTTTTACCTTTGTACTTAACGTCTAAAACAGATCCGTTTACATCGCTAGGAACGTATTTTGCTCGAGACCTTAAACCAATAATAGACAAAATGCCTTCTGCATAACGTTGCGATTTATCTATTAACTTAGGAACAGAAACATCTCTTGATCTTTTAGAAACGCGCACTTTAATAACCCTTCCACTCTTTACAAACTGTCCGTTTTTTTCTGTAGGTAGCGGATCTTGATAAATAATGGTACCTTCAACTAAATCTGGGTTGTAGATTGAATCCAATACCTCAAAGCCCAATTCTTTATCTTTTAAGAGCGCTTCTAACTGAGAAACATTAACGAGCTGACTTTTATCGTTTGAAGCTAAGATAGGAACTTCAATTTTCTCGCCGTGTTTGGTGAACGAGCTAAAGCTCCATACGCTTCCCCAAATAAGAGCTATCCAAAAAAGTACAATCAATGCAAGTGAAAGCAAAAATGCTTTACTGCTTGCAAAAGCTCCAAGTTTCTTTAAGAATGTCATCCTCTTCTAAATTTTCAAGAACAAATATAAAAATAAGTTCTGCCTTTCCCCTCTTTCTAAGTTGTTTTGCGTTTTGAATAATTATTTGCTGAAAACTTTTAAAAATACGAAGTAGAACATTCACCCTTTTGCCATTATCTTCGCTAAAAGTTTTAAACATGAAAAACGTAGCAATTCTATACGGCGGATTTTCTTCTGAATTCGAGATCTCTAAAAAGAGTGCTCAAGTTATTTACAAACATGCTCCATCCAATTACAATTTCTACCTTGTAGAAGTAACGCGAGAAGGTTGGAATGTAAAAGTGGAAAACGAAACGCTACCTGTTAATTTAACAACGCTTTCTTTTGATTGGAAAAACGAAACCGTACAAATAGATGTTGCACATGTTTACATTCATGGGAATCCTGGTGAAAATGGAAAAATACAGGCGTTTCTTGACATGAAAGGTATTCCCTACATAAATAGTAGCGCACTAAGTAGTGAAATTTCATTCGACAAATGGTTTTGTAATCAATTTTTAAAAGGCCTAGGTTTTTCAGTTGCTAATAGTATTTTACTTACAGAAAATAAGGTAAGTATAACAGAAGCAGTTGAACAACTCAACTTACCTATTTTTGTAAAACCAACAGACAGTGGTTCAAGTTATGGAATTTCTAAAGTAAAACAGGCAAACGAACTGCAGCATGCAATTGATTTAGCATTCAAAGAAGGAAAAACTGTTGTTCTTGAATCTTTTTTAAAAGGACGAGAATTTACGTGTGCGGTTTATCAGGACAAAAATGGAATACACGCTTTGCCAATTACAGAAATTATTTGTGAAACAGAGTTTTTCGATTTTGAAGCGAAATACAGCGGAACAACACAAGAAATTACTCCTGCAAAACTAGAAGATCACCTCGTAAAACAAATTCAAGAAATATCAAAAAAAGTGTATCATACCTTGCAACTCAATTCTATTGCGCGTATCGACTTTATGCTTTGCAACAATGCGCCATTTATTATTGAGGTAAATACAACACCAGGATTTACAGAAGCATCATTAGTACCTCAAATGTTAAGTGTTGAAGGAATAAAAATTGCTGATTTTTGGTCGACAATTTATGCTTATATCCTTAATAAGTAGCCATCGCATTGAACACCTTTTCCATTTTTCTTACCACATTGCTTGAGCTGCCTAAATAATTATTTACAATAATTGCAAAAGCTATCTTTTTACCTGAAGAAGATTTTACATATCCTGCGTATGACTTAATGCGCGACATTGTTCCACTCTTTGCATACAACCTCCCTTGCGCTACTTGCCCTCGACACACTCTTGACAAGGTTCCGCTCTTACCTGCAACAGGTAAAGTATTCTCAAAATCCGTAGCAAACCTAGAAGCAGACATGTAGGATAACATAGCCGTAAAATGATTTGCGCTCAATGCATTATTTCTTGACAACCCAGAACCATCGGTAATTCTATACCCAGCTTTCATTTTATCTTCCCAGAAGCGTGTTACAAACTCACTGCCTTTATATGTGGTGCCAACACCATACTTTTCATAAGGTATTAAGCAAAGGAGTTGTTCTGCAAATAGATTTACACTTCTCATATTCGTATGATAGGCAACACTACTAAGCGTTTTTCCCTTGTAGCTGTAAAAAGGTTGTTTATCATATCTATCCTCGGTAGCTCTTCTCCTTTTAAACGTTCTATATCCTTCTGGAGCTTGAGCAATCGATACGCCTTGTTGCTGAAGAGCATAATCTAACTCCAAAGCAAGCAAATACTCCGGATCTGGAATACTTGCTTTCACCTCAAATTCTTCTTCTTTAGCTGGCAAAGAACCAGTGATAAATCGGCTATGCAAATAAGGCGCGCCATATACGTAACTATTATCTCTTTTTGACTGTGCAGAAACAACATAATTGTCTAATTCAAAATTAGGAATGTAAGGAACCGTGCACGACAAATGTGTTGAGTCGCCCACCTTATCACCTGTATTAAACAGTAAATAAACCATATTATCATACAACGTGCAGCCAGCAGGGCCAGCCCCATAATAATTGCCTAAATCTGCCCATGTCCACCCTCCGGGAGCACCATTATATCCAAAGTCTGAACCATCGGCAATTACGGCTCCATTTATTTTTTTTATTCCTAATTCTATTAGACTTTTTGCCCAATCTGTTAAAAAGTTAGATACTGTTTCTCTTTTTTCAAAGAAACGAGAACCAAGAGATGGATCACCTCCTCCCCGTATAAAAAGATTTCCTTGGAGCACGCCTAAGGTATCTACATATCCATCTAAATAAAAACGTGTTTCTGGTTGATAGCCTCCTCCTAAAGTTAAAAATGCCGTAGCTGTTGTAAATAGTTTAACAGTTGAAGCCGGCGCCATTGCCAATTTTGGATTATACGAAGCAATTACATGTCCTGTTGCAAGATCTACAGCTTCAAAACTAATACTAGCACTCTCAAAATAGGTACTATTTGAAAAAAGATCTATTTGCTTTTGAACGGCGTTGCTTTGACTTAATCCAATTGACCAACAAATGAAAAGTATGCCAACTAGTATATATTTAATCATATTCTTTTTAAGATAAAGGTAAAACTATTCTAAAATGTGATTTATAATTTCCTGAATATTGTAAGAATTAAGAACACAAAAAAAATCTTATTAGCTTTGAACCCGCTATCAGCTTTAAACATGCCTGAGAAAAAAATAAAAATACTGCGAATAATTAATCGGTTTAACATCGGAGGTCCTACTTACAACGCTACTTTTTTAACCCGTTTTTTAAGCGATGATTTTGAAACTTTACTAATTGGAGGTGGACCAGAAAAAGACGAGAAAGATTCGCTTCACATTCTTGACAAATACAAGATAAAACCGAAAATAATTTCTTCCTTACAGCGCAAGCCAAGGTTATTATCAGACAGGAAAGCCTACAAAGAAATTAAAGCTATTATACAAGATTATAAACCCGACATCGTGCACACACACGCTGCTAAAGCTGGAGCACTAGGCAGAAAAGCTGCTCACGCTTGCGGAGTTCCTGTGATTATCCATACTTTTCATGGACACGTTTTCCATTCGTACTTTGGTAAATTAAAAACAGCTATTTTTAAAAGTATCGAAAGAAGATTAGCTCGAAAAAGCTCAAAAATTATTGCAATTAGTAAAACTCAAAAAGAAGAATTAACGAGCGTACATAAAATTTGTAAAAAAGAAAAAGTAGAAGTAGTTCAATTAGGGTTTGATTTAGAGCAATTTCAAGAAAATCTGGTAAATAAAAGAGCAGAGACTCGTCAAAAATTTAATGTCGACCAAAATGAAGTTGCTATTGCTATAATTGGCAGACTAGCACCGATAAAAAACCATACTTTCTTTCTTAGAGTTATTGACAATTTACTTTCCTCAACGAATCAAAAAGTAAAAGTTTTTATTGTTGGTGACGGAGCTGAAAGAACAGCTATTGAAAAAGAAGTAACTCTCCTGAATAAGAAATACGGACATAGTATTTTATTAACTTCCTGGATTAAAGACATTACTACTTTTAATGCCGGGATGGATATTATTTGCCTAACTTCCAAAAATGAAGGAACCCCAGTAAGCTTGATTGAAGCACAAGCTACGAACTTACCTGTAATCTCAACAGATGTAGGAGGTGTTAAAGACATTGTACTAGAGAACAAAACAGGATTTGTTATAAAAAATGGAGATTATGAAACTTACTGCAATAAGTTACGTTTATTGGTAGAAGACAAAGCGTTACGCTTATCTTTCTCTAAAGCAGGTTATAGTTATGTTAAAGATAAATTTCATTACACCACGTTAGTAAAAAACATGGAAACGTTATACCTCAAAACACTTGCAAATGATAAAAACAAATAGTTTATTCTGCATTTTCATAGTTCTTTTACTATCCAGCTGTGGTATAAACAGCAACCTGATGTTTAAAGAAGAAAAAAACAGTAAGGTAGTTATTGAAGATTCCATTCCATTAAAACCATCAGAAGAATATAAGTTAGCTGTTAATGATAAAATTTCTTTCACGCTAACTACTAAAAATGGCGAGAAATTGATAGATAGACAAGTGCTCGAAAACAATGGTAATACTTCAAAAGAAATTGAGTACATCATTAAAAACGACGGCTACGCAGAATTACCTATTATTGGCAACGTTTTACTCAAAGGGCTTACTATTCAAGAGTCTGAAGATATACTAGAAAGTAAATACGCACTCTCTTACAAAGCCCCATTTATTAAAGTTACCGTTACCAATAAAAGAGTTATTGTTTTTCCGGGTAATGGTAGCGATGCGAAAGTAGTCTTGCTTTCCAACCCAAACACCACACTCATGGAAGCCATAGCGCTTGCTGGAGGAATTACAGACAGAGGAAAAGCTAAGTCAATTAAAATAATGCGAAAAGTGGGAGAAGAACGACTCATCTACAAAGTAGACCTCAGTACGTTAGACGGATTAATGTATGCCGATATGATTGTACAAGGAAATGATTACATTTACATCGAACCATCTAATCAAATTAGTAGAGAGGTGTTACAAGAAGTTACTCCTATTCTAACCATACTCTCATCTGCTGTGATATTAATTACTGTGCTTACGAACTTGAATTAAATGAACAATAACACAAGTAGAATATTCATCAATAAAGATTTCGATCCAGATATATTTAAAACGGTTTTAAGACGAACTTGGTCTGTTTTACTAATTTTCGTTTTATTCTCTCTGGCAACAGCATTTATTTATCTGAGGTATACTAAAAGCGTTTACCAATCAGAAATGCTTATTCAAATAACAAAAGAAGATACAGGTAAAGAAGTTATTGACTTTGAAAACATTAACAGCAACGACAACATATCGGCTGAAATAGAATTATTGAGGTCTCAGTTTCTTTTTGACAAAGCGATTAATTCGCTCAATATGCATGTAAGTCATTACTCAAAAGGAAATATCCTTACAGAGGAAAAATACCTTCAAAGCACCTTCAATGTAACGGTTTATGCCCTTTTTGACTCGTCTCTTTGCAATATCCCTATCTATCTCTCAAAAATGAATGAAGACGATAGAATGTTAACTTTGAAATTCAACCACCTTGATAAAGAGTGTAACATAACTATTGAACTCGAAGAACGGGTGAAAAACGATTATTTTGACATTCAAATCAAAACTGCCAATTTCTCCTCTTTCCAACAAGACATTTCTGAAAATGAGCTCTACTTTATCTTTAACACACCCGAAAGCTTATCTGAAAAATACTTGCCAAATTTGACTATTACACCAATAGATTTGAATGCAAAAACAATAGAAATCGCTTATCAATCTAACAATGCTGCACTTTCTAGAGACATTGCAAACGCTGTGGGTACTGCTTTTTTCGCCTACGACAATGAAAATCAAAGAGAAAGTTCTGAAAAAATACTCGCATTTATTAGTAATCAGCTCGATTCTCTCAACACAGAAGTTACAGCTTCTAGAGATAGCATTACGCGTTTTCAGAGACTTCAAAACATGCTAGACCCAGAGTCATATACCACTGCGCTAAATTCAAACATTACAAAACTTCAAGATGCACTTTTTGAGCTAGAAGATGAGAAATATACACTAACTCTTATACAAGAGAAATTAAATGGAAATACAAACCGACTTGAGATATACAAACTGTTACCGGCACTTTACAACAAAAGCTTTGAAGAAATTTTGGGTAGTCAAATAGAAAGTTTATTGAATAAATTAGAACAGAAAGAAGACCTTTTATTCAACGTTACTGAAAAAAGTACTTCAATCACAAGTTTAAATGATAGAATAGATCGTGAGATGCGCACAATTTCTAAAACAATTGAGACAATTGCAGAAAGAATTGAAAGCAAAAGAAAGGTTCTCGTGGAACAGATTGCAGCTTATGAAAAAGAATACTTTGCTTTACCAGAAAAGAAAATCGAATTAGCACGATTAAAAAAATTAGAATCCTTAAACGAAAAATACTACACCCTTCTTACAGAAAAAAAAGTACTCTACTCTATTTCTAATGCGGGATACACTTCTAACAACAAAGTCTTAAGAAAAGCCGGTTTACCTGCCAATCCAATTTCTCCAAATCACTCAAAAATGTATATCGCCTTTTTATTTCTAGGGTTTCTCATCGGTGCGTTTTACTTATTTTATAAATACGTTTCATACAATGAAATAAATAACCTAGATGACCTGAAAAAAATATTACCAGAAAACACTAATGTTCTAGGTTCTGTACCCTTGTATAAAAAAGCAATGAAACACTCACAACTTCTTATTGCAGAAGCACCTAAATCAATGATTGCAGAAGCCATGCGAAACATAAGGAGTAACTTAACATTTATAGACCCTAATGCTCAGCTTATTGCTATCTCTAGCTCGGTTTCTGGAGAAGGAAAAACATTTGTAGCTCTTAATTTGGCCGGTATTATTGCTGCTTCAGGAAAAAAAACAGTTATTATTGATCTCGATCTAAGGAAACCTAAAATTCACTTAGGAGCAAATGTGGATAACCTAAAGGGAGTATCTAACATTCTATGTGATACTTATACAGTAAAAGAGTGTATTAAAAAAACGCCTATACCTGAATTAGATATTATTACTGCAGGCCCTATACCTCCTAATCCTTCAGAGCTTATTCTAAGTCCTAAATTCGATACTTTTCTAGAGACACTCAAAACGGAATACGATATTATTATAATTGACAATCCTCCCGTTGGACTTGTATCTGACGGATTAAAGACTTTATCTAAGGCAGATATCCCAATTTATATTTTCAAGGCAAATTACTCTGGTAGACAGTTTATTGAAAAAGTAAAAGAACTAGAGAAAATACAAAAAATAAAGCACCTCAACGTTATACTTAACGGACTAAAAGTAAGTAAAGGTCGGTCTGAATACGGCTATGGATATGGATATGGCGGGTACTATGAGGAAGAGAATGAAGGTAAATCAATTTTACAAAGACTATTTAAAAAATGACAATTAAAGAGGGTGAACTACCGGGACTATTTATAATTGAACCTAAAATCTTTGAAGATGAAAGAGGATATTTCTTTGAGAGTTTTCACACAGAAAAGTTTAATCAAGCCCTAGATAAAAAGATTGAATTTGTGCAAGATAATGAATCGAAATCTCAAAAGGGAGTATTAAGGGGACTACATTTTCAACAACCTCCTTATGCACAAGGAAAATTAGTACGTGTTATTAAAGGAGCTGTTCTGGACGTTGCCGTGGATATTAGAAAAGGAAGTTCAACTTACGGAAAATATCAGTCTATTATATTGAGTGAAGAAAACAAAAAGCAATTTTACATTCCAGAAGGGTTTGCTCATGGCTTCTTAACACTTGAAGACAATACAGTCTTTTCCTATAAATGCACCAACTTTTACAATCCTTCTGCAGAAGGGTGTTTACTTTGGAATGATAAAGACTTAGCAATTAATTGGAACTTTAACAACCCTACTCTATCAAAAAAGGACTTAATTGGAGAAAAATTAATTAGCTTTGATAGTCCATTTTAGGAATGTCAGTGGTACTATCAATATTGTTTCAACTTGGAGGCTTTTTACTTGGAGGCTACTTACTTTCTTATGGTATAAACCTATTGTCTCTAAGATTTACTAAATCACTAGGAATAAGAAACAAAAACGATTTAACCGTAAGGTGGTCAAATGAATCTAAACCTTCTCTAGGCGGAATTAGTTTGTATTTTGTTTTTCTTTTTTCAGGTATTCTTTTCGCCATTTTCTATTTCGAAGATCATATTTTTAGAGATAAAGAGTATTTGGGTTTACTAGGCGCTGCAAGTATCGCGTTTATTTTAGGTATAACAGACGACACATTTAATACACGACCATTAATTAAACTTTCTACACAAATCTTGTGCGGAGTTATTATTGCACTTTCGGGAACAACTGTTGATTTAACGAGTAGCGATAATGCTAATTTTGCCCTAACCATTATTTGGATTGTTGGTTTAATGAATAGTCTGAATATGTTAGACAATATGGATGGCATTACCGGAACGGTGAGCATCTTTATTTTAGCTTCTTGTTTAGGTACCAACTTTATAATTCTTGATTTCAATACAAACTTCTGGAGTGTAATCCTTGTGGCTCAGATAGGAGCATTAATAGGATTTTTGCGTTTTAATATATACCCTTCTAAAATGTTTATGGGAGATACCGGATCTATGTTTCTAGGCCTTTTCATAGGTTTTTATTCCATTAAAGGATTAATTAACACTTCGGTAAATGAACATATACCACAGTGGGTGAGTATTTTAATTACGCTAACTGCTATGGCTCCTGCATCAATTGATACAATAACGGTAATTATAAATAGACTGAGAGCCGGAAAATCTCCAATGGTAGGAGGAAAAGACCACACCACACATCACTTAGTGTATAGCGGTAAAACAGACAAGCAAGTTTGGCTTATATTCTTGTTATTATCGGTTACCTCAGGAGCTCTCGCTCTCCTCCTTATTTACGGAAGTAAACACGGAAAGCCTTCTGTTGCATTTATAGGCCTACTTTTTTTCTGTGTGACTTTTTATTGGTTGTATAGAAACACTATTCTTTATAAACCTAAAGAAAAAGTTTAAACCTTTCACTCACACAATTTCTAAATATTCCTATCTTCATAAAATGATTAAGTATATTTCGTTTTTTGCAGTGTTACTGGTTGGTTGTTCTCCAACCACAGAAAATATCCCAGACGAGCTAACAAAAAAATCTGAAAAACACACGCAATCTACCCCAAATCAATATAACTTCTCGGCTCCAAAGCCACCAACAGAAATTATTTTTGCCGGTAAACCGTATTCATTTAGCGATGAAGATATTAAAGAACGGTTAGATAAAGAATTGGTTGTAAACACTTTTTGGCACTCCAACACTATTTTCTACATGAAGCGAGCGCATAGGTGGTTTCCTATGATATCTGCTATTTTAAAACAAGAAAACGTACCGGATGATTTCAAGTATTTAGCTGTAATAGAAAGTGGATTAAAACAAGCTACTAGCCCTTCTGGAGCAAAAGGTTTTTGGCAGTTTATGCCAACTACTGCAATAGATTATGAACTAGAAATATCAAACACAGTTGACGAACGATTACACTTAGAAAAGAGTACACATGCTGCATGCAAATATTTAAAAAAAGCCTATAAAAAATTCGGTTCTTGGGAACTTGCTGCTGCAGCCTATAATCGAGGAAGTAATGGACTTGAAAGAGATATGGAAGAGCAAGATGTAACACATCTTTTTGACACCTACTTAAATAATGAAACAAGTCGTTATTTTTTCCGAATTCTAGCGGTAAAAGAAATATTGGAGCATCCAGAGAAATATAATTTTTTGATCACCAACAAAGAAAAATATGGAGCTTTTAAGACTATCTCTATCAGTATCAAAGAAGACATTGATGATTTGTCATCTTGGGCTAAAAAGAAGGGTTTTAATCTTAAAATTCTGAAAAAATTGAATCCTTGGTTAATTTCGAAGCAGCTTAAAGTAAAGAAAGGAAAATCATATAAAATTTTACTTCCCTCTACAGAAGAAAAGCTGAAAAACTACGCAGATTATTAGCATGACGAAAAAAGAGAAAAAACAGTACATAGAAGTTTTCGGAGCCAAAGAACACAACCTTAAAAATATAGATCTCAAAATACCACGAAACGAGTTAGTGGTATTTACCGGTTTAAGCGGTAGCGGTAAGTCTTCTTTAGCATTTGACACCATATTTGCCGAAGGACAACGAAGGTATATAGAAACCTTTTCCGCCTATGCACGACAGTTTTTATCTGGAATGGAAAGACCAGATGTAGATAAAATTGAAGGCTTGAGTCCGGTTATATCAATTGAACAAAAAACAGTATCTAAAAGTCCGCGCTCTACCGTTGGAACCATAACAGAAATATACGATTTTCTTCGACTCTTTTTTGCACGTGTCGGAACCGCTTATTCTTTTGTTACGAATGAAAAAATGGTGAAATATTCTGACGAACAAATCACCAATCTCATTCTTGAAGAGTACGCAGACGAAAAAATAATAATTCTCTCTCCAAAGATAAAGGGTAGAAAGGGCCATTACCGCGAGTTATTTGAGCAAATAACTAAATTAGGTTTTACTAAAGTAAGGGTTGACGGCGTTTTAATAGATATCGTAAAAGGAATGAAACTAGACCGATATAAAATACACGATATTGAGATTGTAATTGATAGAATACAGGTTTCTTCTGCACACAAAGTTAGGCTAGCCAAATCGATTCAAACGGCTATGAAGTATGGAGACAAGTCAATGATGATAATGAAAAAAGACGATAATAAAGTACGTCATTTTTCAAGAGCTCTCATGTGTCCCACTTCGGGGATAAGTTATCCAGAGCCAGAGCCGAATTTATTTTCTTTCAACTCTCCAAGAGGAGCATGTCCTAAATGTAATGGACTAGGTGAAATTTCTGAGGTAGACACAGATAAAATCATTCCTAATAACAAGCTTTCTATTTTTAAAGGTGGTTTAGCACCTTTGGGAGAGTTTAAACGCACGTGGATATTTGAAAAAATTGATGACTTTTTAGCAGATAACAATTTCACACTTAAAACACCTTTAGTTGATATTCCAGAGGAAATTATTGATCAAATCTTATATGGTGCGTCCGGGAGAAAAGATGTGCGCGGAAGAGACATTGAAGATTTCGAAGGTGTTGTTAACTTTGTGAACAGACACGCAGAAATGGGTAAAGGTGCAGCCGTAAAACGATGGGCCGAAAGCTTTTTGAATAAAAAAATATGCCCAACCTGCAACGGTACTAGATTGAAAAAAGAAGCTCATTTTTTTAAAATTGCCGATAAACACATTGGAGATTTAGCTATGCTAGACATCTCTGATTTACATGCATATTTCGATAAAATTGAATCGAAATTATCTAAAGACCAGAAAAAAATTGGTGTAGAAATCATAAAAGAAATAAGAACACGCATTAATTTTATTTTAGAAGTTGGGTTGGATTACCTTACCCTACACCGTTCTGCAAAGTCGTTGTCTGGAGGAGAAGCCCAACGTATTCGACTAGCCACACAAATCGGTTCAGAGCTTATGAATGTTCTATATATTCTGGATGAACCCAGTATAGGATTACACCAAAGAGACAACACACGACTCATCAACTCCTTAAAAAGATTAAGAGAAACGGGTAACTCTGTTATTGTTGTAGAACATGATAAAGAGATGATTGAAGCTGCAGATTTTGTAGTAGATATTGGTCCTGGAGCAGGTATTCACGGTGGAGAGATAGTAAACGCAGCTAATTTTTCAGAATTAAAAGAAGTAAACTCGCACACAACTGCTTACCTTTTGGGAGAAAAAGAGATTGAAATACCTAAAAAAAGAAGAAAAGGTAATGGTAAGAAACTTGAGCTTTTAGGTGCAAGTGGACACAATTTAAAAGAAGTAGACTTAAAAATACCATTAGGAACGTTAACATGTATAACAGGTGTTTCTGGTTCTGGAAAATCTACTTTAATTAATCACACACTTTATCCAATACTCAATGCGCACATTTACAAGGGCGTTAAGAAACCTATGCCTTACAAAAAAATAAAAGGTTTAGAACATGTAGATAAAGTGATAGAAATTGACCAGAGTCCTATTGGAAGAACTCCTCGTTCCAATCCAGCAACATATACCAACGTATTTACAGAAATAAGATCATTATTTGCAGCCATGCCAGAAGCACAAATAAGAGGTTATAAACCTGGCAGGTTTAGTTTTAATGTTAAAGGTGGTAGGTGCGAAACTTGCGGAGGTGCAGGAATCAAAGTAATTGAGATGAATTTTCTGCCCGATGTATACGTTGAATGTGAAACCTGTAATGGTAAACGCTATAATAGAGAAACTCTTGAAGTACGTTACAAAGGAAAATCTATTTTTGACGTATTAGATATGACGATAGAAAAAGCTGCTCATTTCTTTGCCAACATTCCTAAAATACACAGAATTTTAAGTACATTAGAGTCGGTAGGTTTAGGCTATATAAAACTTGGTCAACCTTCTACAACGGTTTCTGGAGGAGAAGCGCAACGTATAAAATTGTCTACCGAATTATCAAAGAGAAGTACAGGAAATACAATATATATACTAGATGAACCCTCAACAGGTTTGCATTTTGAAGATATTCGAATGCTGCTAGAAGTAATGCAACGATTAGTAAATGACGGAAATACAGTAGTGGTTATTGAACATAACCTAGACATTGTTAAAGTTGCAGATTATGTTGTTGATGTTGGCCCAGAAGGAGGAAAAGGCGGAGGTCAAATTATTTGTGAAGGTACGCCAGAGCAAGTGGTTAAAAAGGGTGTAAAAGTATCGCATACAGCAAAATACTTGAAAGAAGAACTTAAAATAAATTGAAATGAACTTGATACGCAAAGATTGGAATGAAATAAGAACAAACGATAGTTGGGCAATTTTTAAAATAATGTCTGAGTTTGTTGAAGGATATGAAAAAATGTCTAAAATCGGACCGTGTATTTCAATTTTTGGATCCGCGAGAACACAACCAGATAATCCATACTATCAGCTGAGTATAGAAATTGCCAAAAAACTTGGAGAAAGCGGTTATGGTACCATAACAGGTGGTGGACCAGGTATAATGGAAGCTGCAAATAAAGGCGCTCAGGCCGGTGGATCTTCTTCTGTTGGTTTAAATATAGACTTACCTTTTGAGCAAAACTGTAATCCGTTTATAGATCCTGAACATAATTTAATGTTTGATTATTTCTTCGTTAGAAAAGTAATCTTTGTTAAATACTCGCAAGGATTCATAATTCTTCCTGGAGGATTCGGAACCTTAGATGAGTTATTTGAAGCTTTAACCCTGATTCAAACAAAAAAAATAAATAACAGACCAGTGGTACTTGTAGGGAAAGCGTACTGGAGTGGTTTACTTGATTGGATTAAACAAACCATGCTGCTCACGGAGAAAAACATCTCAGAAAAAGACTTGGATTTATTTAAGCTAGTTGATACTGCAGACGAAGCGTTGGCATTTATTGAAGACTTTTTTAAGAATAATTCACTTACTCCAAATTTTTAACATTTAAAGAGAGTAGAGTAGAATTATACAGAAATTCTCACCTTAAAGGTTAATTGAAATACGCTATAATCAAAAGATTAGAATAATCTTGTAGAAATCGATTGAAATAAATTAACAAAGTCAAATTAATAGACAAAAAAGACATAATTGGTCGAATTGTCTTAACTTTCCTATGCAAACATAGCAGAAAAACAAGTACTTTGTATTATATTTAGGTATCTAAGTTCATTAATGGAAAAAACTACTACAGATAATAAGCCAATAACAAACGAACAAGAGATTAAACTACTTGCTTTTGAAGTTTTACGCTTGTTTAGTGCACAGCTTCCTACTTTTCCCAGCGTAGAGAGTATTTACGAAAGCTTAACGGTTTATCTCTCCACTTATTTACCAATTAAAAAGGTTGCCTTATTCGAGAAAAAAAACGGAACCTTTATTCAATTACTAGAAACGGAGAGTAACATAAAAGAAAATAAAATATTCTCCGAGCGTGATATATCAGCGGTTATAGAAACTAAAACCTACATAATAAAGCCGTTAGAAAATAAGGGTAAAAATACAAAGCAACACATTTTATACGTTCCTATTTTAATTGACAGAGAAGTAACACTTGTAATTGGTGTTGAGAATAAAAATGGTCACACCTTAAATGAGCATTTTGCTGATGCCGTGAGTTTAATAGGAAGTACAGCTTACGTTTACGCGTATAAAAAGAAAAAGACTACTCGCTTAGAGAACGAACGCAACGTTTTATATGTTGATTTAAAAAAACAACATGAAAAGCTGAACACAGCAATAGAAACGTTAACTGAACAGTCAACTCAAATAAAAAGGCAGCACTATAAAAAGCAAGAATTAACACAAGAAATTCACCATAGAGTAAACAATAACCTACAAATTATTTCTAGCTTAATTAATTTGTATGTATCAGATCGCTTCAAGAGTTCTGAAAAGGCCTTGCAGGAAATTCAAAATCGTGTGCAAACAATGGAATTTATCCATCAAAACATGCATAAAACAGCACAACCAGAATTCATTGAAGTAAGCAGTTACATTTTAGACCTCGTCACACATTTTAAAGGTTATTTCTTTCCTCTAACCATTCTGTTTGATGTACAATCAGAAACCAAGCAACTATCGCTAGACACACTGGTTCCATTAGGACTACTTATCAATGAAATAGTTCATATTTTAGTTAAAAAAACATTAGAACCCGAACAAACTAAGCTAGAAATAAGTATTCGGTTAACGAAAGATATAGACCAATATAAAATTTGTTTTAATTGTGATGGAAACACAAAAAAATTAAAAAACTTGGTGCTTGAAGAAGACTCTTCTATCAATTGTATTCTAGCTTCTGCACTGATTGAACAATTAGAAGGAGAGAATTGCATACAAGTAGAAAGCAGCAACGAATGTGCAATTTTTGTTTCATTTAGCAATTTATAAGAGATTATTTTAGTTTTGTAGTAAACGAACGATATTTCATGCGCGCAGCTTATTTACTTTTAAAATTCACCTTAAAATTTTCGCTCTGGATTTATTATCCAAAAACGAAAATAATTAATGCTCCCAAAAGAAGGTTTAGTAGAACAATTTTTGTGTGTAACCACGCAGCTTCTTTCATGGATCCACTAGTGATAGCAAGTAATCAAAAGCCTATAGTTTTCTTTATGACGAGATCAGACGTATTTAAAGGTTTGCTAAAGCCCGTGCTTTGGGCTGCTCATATGCTTCCTATCTATCGTTCTTTGGATGGAGAAGACACCAAAAAGAAAAACGAAGAAGTGTTTCAGAAATGTAACCGCATTTTAAGAAATGGAAGAAATTTAATGATTTTCGCAGAGGGTTTTACAGATGATGTATTTATCAGAAGACTTAAGCCTATAAAAAAAGGTGCAGCACGCATAGGGTTTGGAGCGCTGGAGGCCTGTAATTGGGAAAAGAAAATCTACTTACAAGCAACGGGTTGTAACTATTCTAATCCAAACAAATTGGGAAGCTCTTTGGTACTATCTAATAGCGAAAAACTATGTTTAAACAGCTATAAAGAAGCGTACCTAGAAAATCCAAATAAAGTAATTACCGAAGTTACCAAGAGAATCGAAAAATTACTTCAACAACAACTTACGCACGTACAAGATCTTGATTGGACCGATTTTCATGAGCAGGTTATGCAATTGACGCGCAAAGGAATGAATGCAGACAATACGGATCCGCAAATTCCACTTTTAAAGCGTTACAATTATTCTAAACAACTTGCCAATTGGATAAATGAACAAGATCTAGATACTCCTACTACTTTACATAGTTTAAAGGATCAACTCTCCAAGTATTTTGATTCGCTAAAACAAGAAAAGCTTGAAGAAAAAGATATTTTCGAAGCATCATGTTCCAGAAAACAAAGCCTTAAATCCTATCTTTTTTTGATATTCGGATTTCCATTTATGGTTTTAGGACTTATACACGGCTTAATGCCTTATCTATTTACAAAAAGATTTGTTGAACGCGTAATGAAAAGGCGGGTGTTTTGGGGTAGTGTAAAAATGATGATGGGCCATGCCATTTTTAGTTTTTACAATGTACTTTTAGTTGTTTTAATTAATTACTTGGTTTATCAAAATGGTCTCTTTTGGTTAATCTATTTCTTTACACTACCTATGCTTACAAGTTTAGTTGCCTATAACTGGTTTAAAACAAATCAATACATAAAAAGAAACAAGCACTTACAAAAAAGAGATTTAAGCGCTTTAATTCTGAAAAGAGAAGAATTAATAACCGCGATACATGAAATTATCCCTGTTGCTTAGATAAAAGATAGAGAATACCAAAACAAACAACAATAGACAGGGATATATTCAAGCCTACCCATCCGTAGAGTTTTTGATTAAACAATTCTACGGTTTGACTACTAAAGGTAGAGAATGTAGAAAATCCACCACATACTCCAACAGTTAAAAAAGAATAGAAAAAAGAGCTTGCACTCACCTTTTCTTTAAAAAGATAAATAACCACACCTAACAACAAACAAGCTAAAACATTAGAAAAGAGAGTGCCGAATAACGCTCCTTTACTGCCTAAATAATTATTAGATAAGAGTGTTATTCCGTAGCGCATTACACTTCCTATACCTCCACCAATAAAAACTGCTAACATGTTCATTGTGCAAGAATATTAAATTGTTTGTTCTGCTTTATATTGTTTATAAAAACGTTTGTAAACAAAAGTGTAAACTAAATAGGCTATAACGCTCCCAACTATTGCTCCCGCTATGCAGTCTGACAAATAGTGAACACCCAAATACATTCTACTGTAAGCAACTAAAGTTGCCCATAAAATCAAGAAAACAGCTATTTTTGTTACATGTGTTTTGAGAACTAAACTAGCAAAAACTGCAATTGCAAAAGAATTTGCAGAGTGTCCGGACACAAAGCCGTATTTACCGCCTTTATAAAAATCTCCAGGCGATTTTTCATAAAAATGAAGTACGCCGTACTCTCTTAAGATATCTAGATTATGAGAAGGTCTATAACGTGCAAAAAACGGCTTAAAAAATGAACTTGACACTTGGTCTGTAATTCCAATTAGCAAAGCAAAACAAAGAATATAGAGTAGCATTACATTGCGATTCTCTTTTTTATAGACCAGAAAAATCAGCAATAAATACAACGGAATCCATGTCGGAATCCAACTCACTAACCACATTAATTCATCTAAAAAAGGAGTGTTCCAGCTATTTACCTGAACAATAATGGCTCTGTCTATTTTTTCAAGTTGCTCAAGCATTGAGGTGCTTCCAAATTAAATCTTTCAATTCTACAATATTTATTTGAGAAACTGAGGAAATAAATAAAGATGGAATATTTGGTAAATCTTGACTAATCTCTTGCATTAACTCTTCGTCTAGCATGTCAGATTTGGTAATAGCCAATAAACGCTGTTTATCTAGTAATTCAGGATTATACTGACGCAGTTCATTCAACAGAACCTCAAATTCTTTCTTAATATCATCGCTATCTGCGGGTACCATAAAAAGCAATAATGAATTCCGTTCAATGTGCCTTAAAAAGCGTAATCCGAGACCTTTTCCTTCACTTGCTCCTTCTATTATTCCAGGAATATCTGCCATAACAAATGACTGATTATCTCTGTAGGCTACAATACCTAAGTTGGGTTTTAAGGTAGTAAAAGGATAATCTGCAATTTCTGGTTTTGCTGCAGAAACAACACTCAACAAGGTGCTTTTTCCTGCATTTGGAAATCCTACCAAACCTACGTCTGCTAAAATTTTCAATTCTAATATTTTCCAATCCTCTTGACCGTCTTCTCCAGGTTGCGCATATCTCGGTGTCTGGTTAGTGGAAGATTTAAAGTTGTTATTCCCTAAACCACCTCTACCACCAGGCATAATAATTTCCTCTTGTCCATCTTCTGAGATTTCAAAGATTTGCTCTCCTGTTTCTACGTCTCTGGCAATTGTTCCTAACGGTACATCAATGTAAACATCGTCTCCTTGGGCTCCCGACTTTAACTGTCCAGACCCGTGTCCGCCATGCCCTGCTTTAATATGTTTCTGATATTTGAGGTGCAAAAGTGTCCACATCTGCTTATTTCCACGTATAATTACATGACCTCCTCTACCTCCATCACCTCCATCAGGACCACCTTTAGGAATATACTTTTCTCTACGCATGTGGGTAGATCCCGAACCTCCGTTTCCAGATTTACAATGTATTTTTACGTAATCAACGAAGTTACTACCCGCCATTTCTTAATTAGTTTAAACGATCAACAGAAATGTACAAACGCTCAGATATTTCATCCATTGTTCCTACTCCGTCAATTGCAATATATTTATTTTGCGCTTGATAAAAAGTTTTAACTGGTTCAGTTTCCTTTCTGTAAACGGCAATTCTATTTTCAATAATCTTAGGATCAGCATCATCACTTCTCCCTGAACTTTCTGCTCTTTTCTTAAGTCTTTCTTTTAACTCCTCTTCAGGAACATCTAACGCAATCATGGCAGTAATTGATGTATCTTGACTCGCTAAAAATTGATCTAAAGCCGTTGCTTGCGCGTTAGTTCTAGGAAATCCATCAAAAATAAATCCTTTCGCGTCTGGATATTTACTCACTTCAGATTTCAGCATATCTATCGTAACCTCATCAGGTACTAGTTGTCCCTTATCAATATAACTTTTCGCTAATTTACCAAGGTCTGTTCCTCCTCCGATATTTGCTCTAAAAATATCTCCTGTAGAGAGATGTTTTAAGTTATACTTTTCGATTAATCGTTCTGATTGTGTTCCTTTACCTGCTCCTGGAGGTCCGAATAAAACTATATTTAACATATTCTTATTTTCTTCAGTCAATTTATAAATATCACGTGTATTTCTTCCTAATTCGTCATAATCTAAGCCATAGCCTATCACAAATTTATTTTCAATATGTAGGCCTATAAAGTCTGGTTCTTGCTTTCCTAAAAAAGCATCTGGTTTAAATAAAAGCGTTGCTATTTTCAAGGTATTAGGATGTTCAGCACCTAGCAGAACTCTTACCTTGTCTAAGGTTAATCCTGTATCAACAATATCCTCTAAAATAACTACATTTTTCCCTTTGAGACTTTCGTTTACGCCAATTAATTCATGCACAATACCTGTACTGTTTGTGCCTTTATATGATGAAACTTTCACAAAAGAAATAGAGCAATCTAAATCTATCTGCTTTAAAAGGTCGGAAGCAAACATAAACGCACCGTTTAACACCCCAATAAAAACTACCTCTTGCCCTTTATAATGATGATTAATCTCTTGGGCTAAAATAGATATGGAAGCTTGAATTTCTTTCTCTTCTATAAAAACGCTGAACTGCTTGTCTTTTATTTTTATCACGGTATACTAAGATATCTCTGTTGCAAAAATAAGATTTTCAAATTAAGGACTTTTGAAATATCGGAATTTGATTGAATTATTTGTGTTTTTTCTTCAATTCAAGTTCTATATTTGCAAGATGAATTCTTTATGGTACGGAAATACCTTTAAAATTGGTGTTTTAGGAGGCGGTCAATTAGGCAGAATGTTAATACAAGAAGCTATCAATTACGACGTGCATATTTGTTGTATGGATAGCGGACAAGACGCACCATGTGCAAAACTTGCTTCTGAGTATGTAGATGGAGACATTCAAAATTACGATGATGTAATGCGTTTTGGAGAAAACAAAGACGTTATTACTGTTGAAATAGAGCATGTAAATGTAAAAGCGCTAAAGGAGCTAGAAAAGAAAGGGAAAAAGGTCTATCCTCAACCGCATATCTTAGAAATGATACAGGACAAAGGCAAGCAAAAAGAATTTTACACTCAAAATAATATTCCTACTGCTCCTTACGCTCTTATCAATCAATCGTCTGATATTAAAGAGCACCACTCGCTTTTACCAGTAATGCAAAAATTACGAACAGGTGGGTATGATGGAAAAGGAGTTACTCCAATTAAAACTGAAAAAGATATTCAAAGTGGATTCAATGCGCCATCGGTTTTAGAAAGTTTTGTAGACTTTGAAAAAGAACTTTCTGTCATTGTAGCTAGAAACGAAGCTGGAGAGTCTAAAACATTCCCTGCTGTAGAATGCGAGTTTTCACCATCTCTCAACCTAGTAGAATTTTTATTTGCTCCTGCAAATATTCAAAAAGAGATAGAACTAGAAGCCAGAAAAATTGCAGTGAATATTATTAACAAATTAGAGATGGTTGGTATTTTAGCCGTTGAATTTTTCTTAACAAAGGAAGGTAAACTACTCGTTAATGAAATTGCACCGAGACCTCATAATTCTGGTCACCACACCATAGAATGCAATTACACATCGCAATTTGAGCAGCACTTACGCGCGATTTTAAATTTACCATTAGGAAATACAGAAATTTTGGTTCCTGGAGTAATGATAAACATTCTAGGCAGCGAAGGTTATGAAGGCTATACACGCTACGAAGGAATGGAAAAAATAATGGCATGGAAAGGTGTTTTTCCGCATATGTATGGTAAAGCTCAAACAAAGTCGAACAGAAAAATGGGACACATTACTATTGTTGATAGCAAGCTTGAAAACGCAATAGAAAAAGCCAGAAAAGTAAAAGAGAGCTTTAGAATTATAGCTTAAGTTAAATCAAATTTTTCTTTTGCAAAATTGAATTACTTTTGTAAAAAAGATAAAATGGCAGAAGTAGGAATAATTATGGGAAGTAAATCTGACTTACCCATTATGCAAGAAGCAGCAGATATTTTAACCACTTTAGGTATATCCTTTGAAATGAATATTGTTTCTGCACACAGAACACCAGAACTCATGTTTGAGTATGCAAAAAATGCACATAAAAAAGGTTTAAAAGTAATTATCGCTGGCGCGGGTGGTGCTGCACACTTACCAGGGATGACAGCTTCTTTAACTCCTCTACCTGTAATCGGTGTCCCTGTTAAATCTAGTAATTCCATCGATGGGTGGGATTCAATCCTATCTATTCTACAAATGCCAAATGGTATTCCTGTTGCTACAGTTGCATTGAACGCAGCAAAAAATGCAGGTTTATTAGCTGCCAAAATTATAGGAAGTGCACAACCAGAAGTACTCAGTAAAATGGAGGCTTACATGGAAGAACTAAAACAAAAAGTACTCGAGTCGGCAAAAACGATTTAATCGTATATTAAATATTTTTTTCGGATATTTTTAAATTCATTAAGAGCAGGCTCCCAACTTGCTCTTATTTTTTGTTCTGGCATATTGGCTTCAATTTGCTTACGCAAACTGCTTGTTCCGGCTAATAAGTCAAACCAACGATTTTTTGTAATAAAAAAACTGTCTTCTCCAAAATCTTGATAGGCACTAATTAACCAATCAATTCGTAAGCTAGTTAGTCCTTTTTCACCAATTTCATTTAAATTAGCTCCGTAACAGAGCACTCCTTCTAATTTAGGGTTTCGTGCACCGAAACTAGACACAGGTTTAAAGGAATAATTTCTACCTCTTAATTTTGGATGACCATAAACGGTAAAAGGCATTTCTGTTCCTCTTCCAACGCTTACAGCTGTTCCTTCAAATAAACATAAACTTGGGTAAAGTGCAATAGCTGCATCAGAACGTAAATTAGGAGAAGGCCAAACTGGTAATGAATATGGTTTATTCCTGCTATAACCCGCACATGGTATTATCTCTAAAAAACAAGAGTCTGTTCTATCTAACCAAGCTTCACCATTAATCATTTTAGCGTATTCTCCAATAGTTAATCCATGAAGAATAGGTACTGGATGCATGCCTACAAAGCTCTCAAACCCTACTTCTCTAACCGGTCCGTCTACGATATGACCATTCGGATTTGGACGATCTAAAACGAGCAACTTAACTTCATTTTCGGCGCATGCTTCCATCACATAATGTAAAGTAGAAATATAAGTGTAAAAACGCGCACCTACATCTTGTATATCAAACAGAATAATATCTATTCCGGCTAATTGCTCTTTTGTTGGTTTTTTGTTTTTTCCATAAAGAGAAATAATAGGTAAACCGGTTTTTTCATCAATATCATTGTCAATCTTAGCTCCCGCATCAGCTTCTCCTCTAAAACCGTGTTCTGGACTAAAAACGGTACTTACTTCTACTCCTTCACTCAAAAGAAAATCTACTAAATGGGCTTGACCTACCTTACTGGTTTGATTGGCAACCACAGCAATGCGCTTTTGTTTTAAAATAGGTAAATAAAGCGTAGTTTGTTCGGCTCCAACTTTAACAACAGAATCATATGCAACACGCGTGGTATCTTGATAAGGTTGTGCCGAAAGCTCTTGTGCTTGATTTGCTGGCTGACCGCTACAAGAAAAAATAGAAAAAAATGGAAAAGAAAGTAAGATTAAGTACTTTAGCACTCTAGTATTTATAACGTTGAACAAAGCATTTTTCATAGCAAAGACAATTCACAAAGGAAACTACGAAGGTAAGAAAGTTTCTCAACCTATAGTGCGAATTTCTATGTTCAGTATTGCCCTTGCAGTTGCAGTAAATATCATAACAATTGCTGTTGTAACTGGGTTTCAAAATCAAGTAAAAGATAAAGTAGTAGGTTTTGGTTCACATATCCAAATAATCAAAGCAGGAGAAATGTCTACATTCGAGAGCGAACCAATTTTAAAAGAACAACGCTTTCTTTCGACTTTAGAAAAAAAGAAGAACATAAAACACATTCAACCTTTCGCCTACAAACCTGCTCTTTTACAATCAACTCCAGATACCGTTTGGTACACAATCCATCAAAGAGACACCTTTCAAATTGAACAAGAAATTCAAGGTGTTGTAATGAAAGGTATAGATACCAGTTTTGATCTAAGTTTTTTTGAAACGAACCTCAAAGAAGGTAGACTACCTAATTTAAAAAGTGAAGAACCTATACAGGAAATTTTAATTTCACAGACCTTAGCCAATAATCTTAATTTTAAGGTAGGCAATAAAGCGCGAGCTTTTTTTATAAAAGACAACCCTCTAAAACAAGTTTATACAATCGTTGGAATTTTTAAATCTGGATTAGAAGAGTTCGACAAAAAGATAATACTAGGAGATATTAGGAATGTTCAAAAATTAAACGATTGGGGAATTAGAGCTGCCTTACGTGTAGCAGATACAGTTACCAAAGACAACCAATTAATTATATATGCCAACGCAAAAGGTGGTAATCGAAATTACAAGTACGACTTTGGTGAAGGTTGGGAAAGAAATAAAGGATTTACATATTGTGATGCCAAAGATACTCTTATACGATTGATAGTTGGCGACTATTGGCAGTACATGAATGAGGATGAAGAAGGCACAGCGGTGCCAGACACAGCCTATTTAAAAATAACTGTAACAGGTAATAAAAATGTACCATGCGAACCCTTAAAGACAGAAAATAATACCATTTCAAAAGAGTTTTTAAGATCAGATGGAACCTTGTTTTCAATACCATTCAAAAATGGTAAAAACGTACGATTTGAATATATTGACGGACCAGGTACGCATGACCACTATGTTGGTGGCTATGAAGTAACCATAAAAGAGTGGGATCAACTGGATCAAACAGAAAGTAGTGTTGCCGAAACTGTTCTTTTTTCGAACAAAGACGAAACAGCTTTTTCTAATTTAGATAGATTAAGCGTAAAAAGCATTAAAGAAGACCAAGAAGAAATTTTTATGTGGCTTAGCTTTCTAGATTTAAATGTCTACATCATACTCATTTTAATGCTTTTGATAGGAATAATAAATATGGGCTCTGGATTGCTCGTTTTAATCATTTCAAAAACCAACTTTATTGGATTAATGAAAGCTATTGGTTCTTCCAATTGGTTAATTAGAAAAATCTTTTTATATCAATCTGCTTTTTTAATTTTAAAAGGTATGCTGTTAGGTAACTTAGTTGGTTTAGCGTTTTGCTTTCTCCAGAGTAGCTTCAATATCTTACCACTAAACCCAGAGATTTATTATCTAAACGCAGTACCAATAGAAGTTAATTTGTTTCATATTTTTATACTAAATATTGGTACACTAGTTATTTGTACAGCTGCGTTAATAATACCGAGTTATGTTATTACAAAAGTTAGTCCGGTTAAAGCGTTAAAATTTGACTAAAAGTGAGCTGACAAAGCTGAAAAATTGTCAAAACCTCAGTCGCTTGAGAATAAAACTGTCAAACTGACATCTAAACAAAAAATGGCAATATCTTTGCCACGCAAAAGCAAAACTTGAATAATGGCGAAAAAGAAAGACAATATAGATACGGACGCAGTAGAAGAAAAAATAACCAGTGAACAAGAAGAAGCTGCAGCAGACGCACAAGAAAAGGAAGAAATCAAAGAAGAAGTGAAAGAACCTACACTTCAAGAAAAATTTGATGAATTAAATGATAAGTATCTTCGTTTATATTCAGATTTCGATAATTACCGTAAGCGAACTATGAAAGAAAAGGTAGATCTGATTAGTAATGCTGGCGCAGGTATTGTAAAAGACTTACTTCCTATCCTAGATGATTTTGAAAGGGCTATTAAAAGCAACGAAAACGTAACAGATGATGCTGCTTTGAAAGAAGGATTTTCTTTAATTTCAACCAAAGTCAATTCCATCCTAACCGCAAAAGGTTTAAAAAAGATGGAAGCCAAAGAACTTCCGTTTGACAGCGAACTGCACGAAGCAATTACCAACATCCCCGCTCCTACTGAAAACCTGAAAGGAAAAGTAGTGGATGTAATTGAACAAGGTTATTATTTAAACGATAAAGTAATTCGATACGCCAAGGTTGTTGTTGGGCAATAAGAAAACAAAAGCATGAGTTCAAAAAGAGATTATTACGAAGTATTAGGTGTAAGTAAAAGTGCAGCTGATGCCGAAATAAAAAAAGCATATAGAAAATTAGCGCTCAAATATCACCCGGATAAAAACCCGGATGACAAAGAAGCTGAAGAAAAGTTTAAAGAAGCTGCTGAAGCTTATGAGGTATTGAGTAATGCTGACAAACGTGCACGATACGATAGATTTGGTCATCAAGGAGTTGGTGGTGCATCTGGCGGTGGATTTGGCGGTGGAGGGATGAATATGGATGACATATTCTCTCAATTCGGAGACATTTTTGGTGGTGCATTTGGTGGTTTCAGCGGTGGCGGAAGACAGCAAGGTAGAGGAGGATCAAGAAGAACACGAGGTACAAACTTACGTGTAAAGATCAAACTAAACCTTGAAGAAATTGCCAACGGTGTTAAAAAGAAAATTAAAGTGAACAAGTTAGTTAACGCTGATAATGTTCAATTTAACACATGTCAAACTTGCGGTGGATCGGGAGGAGTAACACGCGTTGCTCAAACTCCTTTTGGAGCAATGCAAACCCAAAGCACTTGTCCTTCTTGCCAAGGAACTGGAAAAACAATTGGCAAAAAACCAAGCGACGTTGATGAGCACGGTTTAAAACGAAAAGAAGAAATCATTGAAATAGAAATACCTGCTGGTGTAGAAGAAGGTATGCAACTAAGTGTTAGTGGAAAAGGAAATGCCGGACCGTTTGACGGAATACCAGGAGATCTTCTTGTCGTTATTGAAGAAGTTGCACATGACGAACTTAGAAGAGATGGCGATAACTTACACTACGAAACATTTGTAAATTTTGCAGACGCTGCGCTCGGAACAAGCTTAGAAATACCAACCGTTAGCAGTAAGGTTAAAATTAAAATTGAGCCCGGTACGCAAAGTGGAAAAATGTTGCGTTTACGTGGTAAAGGACTCCCAAGCCTGCAAGGATATGGTACAGGAGATCTTTTTGTACATATTAATGTATGGACACCAAAAAAGCTGAACAAAGACGAAAAAGAACTACTTGAAAAACTAAGAGAAAGTGAAAATTTTCAACCCAATCCAGATGGAAAAGAAAAAGGATTTTTTCAAAGAGTAAAAGACATGTTTCAAAATTAAGTAGACATACAAACAATTGAAAAAAGAGCATGCCCCAAAAGGTATGCTTTTTTTTATTTATCGAAAAAACAGGTTCTGTCGCATTAACTTAGAGTAACTAATAAATGTTTAGATTTGACTTCATCTAATACTGAAATTATGTTTGATCGTCACCGATATCCAAGAGTAATTATATTACAAGCTGTTTATTTCAAATTGAGATTTACCTTGAGTTATAGAGATGTGGAAGAACTAATGTCAATCAGAGGGATAAAAGTAGACCATTCCACTGTCCAAAGATGGGTATTTAAATTTTCTAAAGAAGTTGAGAAGAATATGCATAAGCGAAAAAAGCAGGTTTGTGATAGTTGGCGAATGGATGAAACATATATCAAGGTAAAAGGCAGAGATATGTATTTATATCGAGCAGTAGATAAGTATGGAAATACAGTAGATTTTTTGTTAACTAGACGAAGACAGAAGATGTCAGCACAGAAGTTTTTCAACAAAGCTATAGGTAATAATGGCAAGCCAAGAATTGTAAATATAGACAAAAGTGGGTCTAATAATTCAGCAATTTTGACAGTGAACAAAAGAAGTTTAAGCACAAAAAAAATAAAGATACGAAAGGTCAAGTACTTGAATAATATCATAGAACAAGACCACCGAAGAATAAAAAGGCGAATAAGAATAATGACAGGATTCAAGGAGTTTGAATCAGCACAGCGAACCCTCTCAGGAATAGAAGTAGTCAGCATAATTAAAAAGGATCAAATCATTAATCCTTGTTCTACTTCGTTCAAAACATTCTGTTCGTTAGTTGCTTAACAATGCATTAAAAATTAAATTTATTATCTTTAATGAATTTAATGCGACAGAACCTTATTTATTTGTCTTAAATAACTTTGATCAATCTACAGTGTATAATTCTCAAGAAGTAGGTTGAAAGATGTACAAAAAAAGTGAATCTATATTACTCTAATAAATCGGCTAACTGTTAAACTACTT
>Ga0209654_1000185_pt1 | contig 66830 bp, 63 predicted proteins | sample SaaInl1SG_22_DNA_FD_184646 | JGI IMG/M metagenome (GOLD analysis project Ga0209654, IMG submission 184646) | Marine microbial communities from expanding oxygen minimum zones in the Saanich Inlet - ESP_161SG_22_DNA (SPAdes) (version 2) | ecosystem: Environmental > Aquatic > Marine > Intertidal... | reverse complement strand
CCACAATGAGCTATGGCCCGAATTAGAATCTACTTTGAAAGCTTACAGAATTTCAAACTATATAATATTTATAGAGGAAGAGACGAATATTCTTTTTGCAAGCTATCAATATCACACTGATTTTGATGAAAACGTATTGACTAAAGAAAAAATTGAAAAAACTCCTGATGGAAACTTTGCCTAGGAAAAGAAAAATAGGAGGATAATTTTGAGGGGACTTCTGTTAATGGCCTGTAAAGTGTTTACAGTTTACAATAGATTGATTATTTTAAACGGAGAGAGGGGGATACTTTTGAAATATATGCAAACAGATACCCCGAATAATTATAAAGTCCTCAGATACTCAACAATAGAGCGGGCTTCCTCCTCAGAAAGATTCTGATTGAGCATCATCACGTTGTTGTATTTTTTAAGCAAGGCTTTAGCAATGGGATCTTGCTTTAACATTTCTGTAGGGTTTAGCAGGATATTAATCACCCACTCAGGACTTCTTCTCTCGTAAATCCCTTTCATTGCAGGACCAATTAATTTGCGTTCGGCCATATGGCAAGCTGTACATTTTTGTTTAAAGGCAGTTTCTCCTTTTGCAGCCATAGCCTGATCGATCTCTTCATCAAAAGGTAAACTTTTAATAGGACCAATCCCTTTGTTGTTTAGGTCAATGGGAACCTCAGAAACATCAGTAGCTGTGTCTTTCTTTTCTTCTTTTTGAGTTCGGTTGTATTCGAACCCTTTTTTCTTTTCTTCTGAACTCCCGCAACTTATAAAAAGAGCAAAAGTGAATAACACAAGTAGATTTTTCATGAGATTAATTTCCTCAAAAATAGAAAAAGAATAGTTTTATAGAAAAGAATTGAATCTATGTTTTTAAAAGAATTTGAAATCCGATGGAACGACTTGGATGCCAACAGACACCTGGCAAACATATCCTACTTGAGTTTTGCAGGCGAAACACGGATGGCCTTCATGCAAAAATTAGGAATCTCGCATGCCAGCTTACTTAAACTTTCTATCGGCCCGGTAGTCTTTAACGAACGGCTTTTTTACTTTAAAGAAGTCTTACCCGATGACAAAATTCGTGTATCTTTCGAACTCGCAGCGATGAGTAAAGAAGGGACTTTTTTTGAATTCGAACACAACTATTTTAATAGTTTAGGAGAAAATGTAGCCCGTTGTGAGATGATGGGTGCTTGGATGGATTTGAAAACGAGAAAACTCACCGGTTTACCTGAGCCAATGCTGGACAAATTTCAAAAAGCGGTCAAAACAGATTCTTACAAAACAATCACCTCTGAGGACACGCGGCGGTGGAATCAAACACCAAAAAATTTATCTTAATCCAATGATGAACTATAAAAACATACTAACTTTTTTCCTTTTTATGGGAGTACGTGTACTCTTTGCACAAGAGCCAATACCAATCGACAAAAAATACACCAAAGCCGTTGACCGTTTGGTTAAAAATAAAAAACTTAAAGCAGCTTTTACTACAATTGAAGCGCTTGAGTCCAAGACGATGGAACGTCATATTGCATTAACAGAAATTGAAGCCCCTCCGTTTAAAGAAGCAAAACGGGCAGCTGCCTTTGCAGACTATTTTAACCAATTGGGAATGGATTCTGTTTGGATCGATTCTGAGGGGAACGTTTTGGGCCTCCTCAAAGGAAGTGAAGGAATACAGACCGTAGCGCTAGATGCACATTTGGACACTGTTTTTCCCGAGGGGACAGATGTAAAGGTGAAAATTAAAAACGACACCTTGTACGCACCGGGAATCGGAGATGATACCCGAGGTTTGACCATGCTTTTAACCTTATTGGAAACTCTTAAAACGAATCAAATTCAACCCAAACACAATGTGCTCTTTGTCGGTTCTGTAGGCGAAGAAGGTCTTGGAGATCTACGTGGAGTAAAACATCTTTTTAGAGAAGGTGGCCCTAGAATTGACAGTTGGATCGCTATTGACGGTGGATCCATTGGTAGAGTAAACAACAAAGCTTTGGGATCCTATCGGTATCGGGTCACTTTTAAAGGACCTGGAGGACACTCCTGGGGTGCTTTTGGTCTGGCAAATCCGCACCACGCACTGGGAGAGGCCATAAGTAATTTCGTAGCTGCCGCAGACCAGTACACGGCTCAAGGTCCCAAGACCAGCTACAATGTGGGTGTTATTTCTGGAGGAACTTCGATCAACTCAGTCCCCTTTGAATCTTCCATGCAGATCGATATCCGTTCGGTAGAACCTTCACGCTTGGATGCAATGGAAGCCCTTTTAGAAGAAGCCACCCAAACAGCGCTAGACCACCAAAATGGAATTAAGAGAAGAGGCTCTGACTTGACTTTGGAGGTAGAAAAAATTGGAAACCGACCTTCGGGGGAATTACCCGACACACTTCCACTTGTTCAACGTACCCTTGCAGCAACTACCTATTTTGGAACAACCCCTTACTTGACCCGTGGATCGACAAATTCCAATATTCCCATTTCAAAGGGAATTCCAGCGGTGACTATCGGTCGGGGAGGAAATGGTGGAAAAGCCCATTCCTTGGATGAGTGGTGGATCAACGAAGAGGGACATAAAGCGATTCAGTTGGCTCTAGTACTCTTACTTTCTGAAGCGGGGATAGATTGAGCCTTTTATTTTGAATTCACAAGTCCTTACAAATAGAAATTTAAAAGCAACATATTGCTAATTAAGTCATATATTTGTATTAATTAGCAATATATTACTTATGAAATATGATCTTTTATTAAATAAAGACATACTGTTTGATCTGGGAAAAAGGCTTAAGCAACAGCGTTTGAATCAAAATCTAACCGCAAAGGGATTGGCAGAACGAAGCGGAGTCAGTCAGAGAACAATAACAGGTTTTGAACGAGGTGAAAAAAACATCTCCTTAATCAATTTCATCGAATTGTTACGCACGCTAAAACTCGTAGCTAATTTGGAAGAGTTAGTTCCAGAAATCCCTTTGGTTAGCCCATTAGAAATGATGGAACTAGAAAAGAAAAAAAGAAAAAGAGCGAGAAGTTAATGGGAGTTGAGGTTTTTATATGGGGGATACGAGTCGGAGTACTAGTCAAAACGCCCGATGGGATTGCTTTTCAATACGATCCAGAATTTAAAAAAACAGGACTTGAGCTTTCACCTGTCAGCCTTTCCCTTCTTCGAAACCAAATACACTCCAACAAAAACTAAAAGACAAGCTAGGATTTTTACCCCATCCAAAATATCATTTCCTGTAATTACGGCGTAGAGGATGGTAATTAAAGGCTGAAGATAGGTAAAGGCGCCAATGGCCGTGGGAGGCAAGGTTTTCAGCGCATAGACATTGAGCATATAGGTCATAAAAGTTGTTCCTACGACAACAAACCCCATACGCCAAATGGCTTCGAAAGGAAGGGTAGTCCAAGACACCTCACTGAACTCTGAATAGGTGATAGGGAAAGTGTAAAAAATTCCAATTAAAAACATCCATTTCATCAAGGTAATCGTACTGTATTTCTTCGTTAAGGGTTTTACCATGACAAGATAGGCACCAAAACTAGTGGCATTTATCAGGAGCATGGTATTGCCCAAAGGAATATTGGGTGCATTGAGGACTTGGGTCGTATTGCCGTAGAGTATCAGAATAATAGCACCTGTAAAGCCTAATACAATCCCTAAGAATTTAAATAGCGTTAGTTTTTCTTTTAGAAAGAAGGCGGAAAGAATGAGAATGATGATGGGGGTAAGGGTGACAATAACACCACTGTTGATAGGTGTGGAGAGTTGAAGCCCTTTGAAAAACATCAACATATTGATACACATACCTAAAAAAGCAGCTCCTGCAATTCTCAGATAGTCTTTTCGTTCGATGGTCTCTTTGGGGACAAAAAGACTTATTGTCCAAAACAGCACACTAGCCCCCACTACTCGGAGCATGATAAATCCAAAAGGGCCAATGTAGTGCGGCATCACCACTTTAGCAATGGTGTGGTTTAAACCGTAAATGGTAGTTGCTCCAAAAGCAGCAAGCAATGCAAGAGCCCTACTGTTCATCTAAAAAAGCTTTAGCTTCAGCTACGGTCTTTGCAGCATTCCCTACAAAAATATGTTCCTCATAAACTAAGACAGGACGTTTTAAAAAAGTGTAATGCTCTAGCAACAGAATTTTATAGTCTTGTTCACTAAGATTTTTTTCTTTTAGGTTGCGTTGTTTGTAAAGCTGTGCACGCTTATTAATTAAGTCTTCGTAACGGCCTACCCTTTTGTGTAGGTCTTCTACTTGAGCTGTTGTAAGCGGATTTTTCTTAATGTCGATTTGGGTAATCGTATCCTTTAGTTTGAGTTCGTTTAGAATTCGTTTACACGTATCACAACTGCTTAAATAATAAAATAGACGCATGGAAATCACTTTAGCTTTACAAAGAAAAATCATTTTTGTGGAACCACAGGGGTTTTGCCTAAAATCAAATACCTTTACAACGGAAAAAAACTTGATGACATGAAAGATAAACTTCATTTCAATAGTGCCACCATTCACGGAGGGCAAGCCCCTGATAAAGGGTATGGTGCGGTAATGCCTCCCATTTATCAAACCTCAACTTATGCGCAAACCACTCCAGGCGGACATCAAGGTTTTGAATACAGCCGCACGCACAATCCGACACGCCAAGCTTTGGAAAAATCCTTGGCCAGTATAGAAGCGGGAAACTACGGTTTTGCTTTTGGGTCGGGACTAGCAGCGATGGATGCGGTTTTAAAACTGCTCAAACCGGGAGATGAAATCATTTCCACAGACGATCTTTACGGAGGATCCTACCGTTTGTTTACTAAAATCTTTGAAGATTTTGGACTGAAGTTTCACTTTGTACCCATGTCCAATACAGCAGCAATTGCTGACGCCATAACGGAAAAAACGAAATTGATTTGGGTAGAAACCCCAACCAATCCCATGATGAATGTCATTGATATCAAGGCGGTGGTGGAGTTGGTTCAAGACAAAGACATCTGGGTCGCGGTGGACAATACCTTCGCTTCTTCCTACATTCAGCAGCCCCTAACGATGGGAGCTGATATTGTAATGCACTCGGCTACAAAATACCTTGCGGGGCATTCCGATGTCGTATTGGGTGCCTTGGTGGTAAACGATGCAAAGCTTGCTGAGCGCATAGGTTTTATTCAAAATGCCAGTGGTGCCATCTGCGGTCCTATGGACAGTTTTTTAACTCTGAGGGGAATCAAAACCCTGCACGTTCGTATGGAGCGTCATTGTGAAAATGCAGCCACTATTGCTCATTTTTTAAATGAAAACCCCAAAATTGACAAAGTTTATTGGCCGGGTTTTGAATTTCATCCCAATCACGAAGTAGCTAAAAAGCAGATGCATGGTTTTGGAGGAATGCTCTCCTTTGTAACCAAAGGAGCCGACTATGCGGCAGCCATCAAAATTGTAGAGCGGTTAAAACTTTTTACCCTTGCGGAATCGCTGGGGGGAGTTGAGAGTTTGGCGGGACATCCGGCAAGTATGACCCACGCCTCCATTCCCAAAGAGCTCAGAGAAAAAAGTGGGGTGGTCGATGCACTGATTCGACTCAGTGTAGGTATAGAAGATGTACGAGATTTAATCGCGGATTTAGAACAAGCGATTGGTTAATTCTCTTTCATGGAACTTCCCAAAAACAAGAAAATTTACTTTGCCTCCGACCAGCATTTTGGAGCCCCTACTCCTGAGTTGAGTAAAGTCCGCGAGGGACATTTTCTGCGTTGGTTGAACGAGATCGAGGAAGACGTGGCCGTCTTGTTTTTATTGGGGGACTTGTTTGATTTTTGGTTTGAATACAAAAAGGTGGTTCCTAAAGGCTTTGTCCGAATTTTGGGAAAATTAGCAGCCCTTTCCGATCGGGGAATTCCCATTCATTACTTTGTAGGGAATCACGACCTGTGGATGAAAGACTATTTTGAAACGGAGCTTCATATTCCCGTGTATCATAAACCTCAAGAATTTACTTTTAATACGACTACTTTTTTTATTGCACACGGAGACGGTTTGGGACCTCACGACAAAGGGTACAAACGAATGAAAAAGCTGTTTACCAACCCCCTAGCTCAACGCCTTTTTAGAGCGTTGCATCCCGACCTAGGAATGCGGTTGGGGCACTATCTTTCAGTAAAAAACAAATTGATATCAGGAGATGAGGATGCCGTTTTTTTAGGAGATGAAAACGAATGGTTAGCGCGTTATGCGAAACGTAAATTGGAACAAAAACACCGGGATTATTTTGTTTTTGGGCACCGTCACATTCCTTTGGAAATCGATTTGAACGCAGACTCAAAATACATCAATCTCGGCGATTGGGTTTCCCATTACACCTATGCTGTGTTTGATGGAAACCGTCTAGAACTCAAAAAATGGGATACCCAAAAATATGATTGAAGAAAAATCGTTGAGCCTTGAAAATGCACTACTTGTAGGTGTCATCAACAGTCGTCAAAATGAAGAGCAGTCCAAAGAATATCTGGATGAATTGGAATTTCTGACCTACACGGCAGGAGGAATAGTTTTGAAGCGGTTTACTCAAAAAATTGATCCCCCCAATCCGAAGACTTTTATCGGTTCTGGAAAGATGCAGGAGGTGTTGGAGTTTGTCAAAACTCAGGATGTTTCTTCTGTAATTTTTGATGACGAACTGACACCTGCCCAACAGGGAAATATTGAAAAGATGCTGAAAGTCAAAATTCTGGATCGGACAGGACTCATTCTCGATATTTTTGCTCAACGCGCTCAAACCAGTTATGCGCGAACTCAAGTGGAACTAGCACAATACCAATATTTACTCCCCCGTCTTAAGGGTTTGTGGACCCACTTGGAACGTCAAAAAGGAGGTATTGGGATGCGGGGACCAGGAGAAACAGAAATTGAAACTGACCGAAGGATCGTACGTGATAAAATCTCTTTACTCAAAAAGAAGCTGATCACGATTGATAAGCAAATGGCAACCCAAAGGGGAAACCGAGGAGCATTGGTTCGTGTCGCGCTGGTAGGATATACCAACGTGGGAAAATCCACCTTGATGAATGTCATTGCAAAAAGTGATGTCTTTGCCGAAAACAAGCTCTTTGCAACACTAGACACCACCGTGCGAAAAGTGGTGATCGGAAACCTTCCTTTTTTGTTGAGTGATACCGTAGGGTTTATTCGAAAACTACCGACCCAATTGGTAGAATCGTTTAAAAGCACGTTGGATGAAGTCCAAGAGGCCGATCTATTACTTCATGTAGTGGATATTTCTCATCCCAATTTTGAAGAGCATATTGATTCTGTCAATCAGATTCTCAAAGAGATCAACAGTTTGGACAAACCCACCTATATGGTCTTTAATAAAATTGATGCCTATGAACCTAAATCCTGGGACGAAACTGAACTGGTAGAAGAACGGGGGAAAAAGCATTACAGTCTTGGAGAATGGGAAGAAACCTGGATGAGTACCATGAACGGGCAAGCTTTGTTTATTTCTGCGCTAAACAAAGAGAACCTAAAGGAATTCCGAAACCGAGTCTATGACGCAGTCCGTCAAATCCACGTGACCCGTTTCCCCTACAACCACTTTTTATATCCCGAGATTTTGGAGGAGGAGTAACACGTATTACTCGATCCCCTTTCCTAAAACAACATAGACCGGAAAATGATCGGAATAGCCCTTGAGTTGACTACCCTGAATTTCATTCCGAAAAGGATAGCCTTTGTATTTTCCGTTTGGATTTCTGAGATAGGGAGGATTGAAAACAGCAGTTTTTAGAAGGAAAACACCTTTTTTAGTCAACAGCTTTTGATCTACTAAGATTTGATCAAAAAGAAACCACTTGTCGCGATAGGCCAAACTGCCTACGCCCTTTTTAAAGAGTTTTTGCATCGGGTTGTGCAGGGGTTGGAAGTAAGGATTGTAGGAGTTTTCTTTCATCAAATAGCGGATGCTTTTATTGTTGGGATTGTCATTGTAGTCTCCCATACTGAGTAGTGTTCTTTTGGGTTCCAGCCGTTGCAGGGAATCGATAATATGTTGCTGTAGCCGCGCTGCTGCCAACCGGGAAGCTTCACTGCGTTTTTGCCCCCCTCTTCGTGAGGGCCAGTGATTGACCAGTAGCGTCAACGCCTCGTTTTCCCAATACCCGGAGACGACCAATTGATCTCGAGTAGTACTGCGGTGTTGGGTTTTGGGATTGATGAGTTTTAAACGGTAGGTTTTGAAATCTTCTAGAAAAAAGAACTCTTTTCGGTAGAGCAACCCTACATCGATTCCGCGAAAGTCCGGAGAATCAAAATGTACAATTTCATAGCCATAGGGGCGGAGTTTGGGGTGTGCAACAAGTTGTTCTAAAACGGTTCTGTTTTCCACTTCAGCAAGTCCAATCAAAAGAGGGGGACGTTTTGTTTCCCTTTTTCCTACGCCTGACAATACCTGAGCAATCTGATTAATTTTTTGATTGACCAGAGTTGGTGTCCAGTGATTTCTCCCTTCTGGGGTATAATCATCATCAAAGGTTTTTGGGTCATTTTTACTGTCAAAAAGATTCTCAACATTGTAAAACGCAATAGTTTGAACCTCTTGAGAAAATAGCTTTAAAGAGAATAATAGCAGTAAAATGGGGTAGCGCAATCGCATTGGGGTTGATTTTATATAAGAAAAGTAATAAATTTATTAAACCTCCCAGATCGATTGTAATGAGAAAATTTAGCCCCTTTGTTATTTTTCTATTTGTGAGCCTCCTTCAAGCACAAGAACTTGAGGTTCGTGGCTATTTAATCACTGCATTTGAAGAACCTCTATCTGGGTGTACCGTATTTCTAAAGGGAACAGAATTAAAAGTTAGTTCAGATGTACAAGGTTTTTTCACCCTTCCTTTGCAACCCAATTTTTCTTCAGGGGTTTTGCAAGTACGAACAGCGCAAGGGACTGAAATAGAAATTCCCATTAAAAAAAATGAGTCAGGCCCCATAAATTTGGGTCGCTGGATCCTCGATGAGGAGTTCCCTTTTCAGACGGATCAAACTCAACCGGATTGGGAAGCCCTGTTAGAAGAAGATGCTGTTTTTGACCGAGGGCAAATTGGCAGTGTTTTACAGTCTCAGAGGGATGTTTTTTTAAACACTGTAGCTTTTCAATTTAGCCCCACGTTCTATCGCCTCCGAGGTTTGGACAACAGCAATCAAGAAGTCCGACTCAACGGTTTGGTCATGCAATCTTATTTTAGAGGGAGTCCTCAATGGAGCCAGTGGGGAGGATTGAATGACTTTACCAACAGAGCACAGCGTTTCTACAATGGAACGACGGGAGCTATTTTTGGTTTGGGAGGTTTTTTATCGACGACCCAATTTGATTTAAAACCTTCGGTTTTTCGTGAGGGATCCAAAATCTCTCAAGCGTTTTCCAACAGTTCTTACCGCTTTCGAACGATGTTTTCTACAGTCAAAAATTTTGAAAAAAGAAACCTGGGAATTGGCCTTTTGTTTTCGCGAAGAGGGGGACAACATGGTTATGTAGAGGGTACCTCTTACGATGCGTGGTCGGGGGTTTTTTTAATTGAAAAAATTTGGAGCCCAAAGCATCAAAGCTCGTTTATGGCACTGTTTACTCCCAACAAAAGAGGAAAAAGTGCGCCTTTAACTCAAGAAGTATTTGATCTTAAAGGAAGGCAATTCAACCCGCTTTGGGGATGGCAGGAAAATAAAATAAGAAACAGTAGAATCGCGAGGACGGAGACTCCTATTGTAATCTATAACCATCGATGGGAACCGAACGAAAAGAGTTTTTGGCAACTTAATACAGGGATGATTTTAGGGCGGATTTCAAGCAGTCGTTTGGGATACAATGGGCATGAGCTTTTGGATGGGGTTTTGAGTGGAGGAGGTCGCAATCCGGATCCGGTGTATTATCAAAACGTACCGAGTTATGCCTTGCGCTGGGACTCAGCAAAAGAGTTTGACCGAGCGTATCACTTACAGCAGGCTTTAGTAGAGGATGGTCAACTGGACTGGACCGGACTGTATGAGGCGAACCAAAGTACTTCGGGATATGGAATTTATTCGCTTTATGATGATGTGCAACGGATTCGACAATTCCAATGGGGCGTGCAGCAAAGTCAAAAGTTAAATACAGCAATAGAATTGTTTTCTGAGTTGCGCATGACTCGGGAAAAGTCTACTTTTTTCGCTCAACCCCTCGATTTGTTAGGTGCTTCTTTTTTATGGGATTACAATCCCTACGCATCCGAAATTGCTCAAGTACCCAATCAGTTGCAGTATCCAGAGAAGCAAATTGATTTAAAGGACCCCTTTCAGTATCATTATGAGATCAATACCCAAGCGTTTCACTTAGCTAGTAGTTTAAATTATGAGGCCAGCGGTTGGGATTGGTTTTTGGGATTTGAAACTGCTTCACGATCGTATCAAAGAGAGGGGATTTTTCAAAACGGATCGTATCCTGATCATTCTCTAGGGACTTCCCAAAAGCAAAATTTCTTTACGTACAGTCTAAAGGCGGGGATTTCTTACGCATTGACAGGGCGTCACCACTTTGCTTTTAGAGGACAAAGCAGTCAAAAACCGCCCTCATTCAGCAATGTGTATAGCAATCCAAGAGAACACAACTTTACAATACCGAACAGTACTTTTGAAAAAAATAAAGCGCTTCACTTTTCTTATCAGTGGCAAGGAGTTGCTATTGAATTTAAATCCGAACTCTATTGGATCAACAGAAAAGACCTTCAGGAAGTCGGTTTTTATTTTGCTGATGGGGTGGGTGGAGATACCGCACTTTTTGTACAAGAAATCACCCAGGGGATGGTTCACCGGCATTATGGACTTGTCAGCAGTCTATCCTACTCTATTTTACCCGAATTTAAGGTTGCTGCAGTAGCTTCCGTAGGAGATTTTCGTTATGCAAATAATCCGAATCTTTATTTGGGGACGGCACCTTCTGACAGTGCGACCCAATTGGCTTTTGACCAGGGCATCAAAGCCTTTGGCAAGGCGAGTTTAAAAAATTACAGATTGGCAGGAGGCCCCCAACAGGCTTTCTCCGCCTCCTTTCATTACGAAGATCCCAACTTTTGGAGGGTGTCCGTTTATGGTAATTATTTTTCAAATGCGTATTTAGACCCCAACCCTTTATTGCGAACTGCAAATTTTTATACCGATCACGACGGACTTCCTTTTGCAGATTACGATTTAGAACAAGCCAGTCGATTGTTAAAACAAGAGCGGTTTCCTTCCTATTTTCTATTAAATATCAATGGGGGGAAATCATGGAGATTGGGGGATACTTATGCGTGATTTTTCATCAGTATTCAGAATGTGCTCAACACCTTATATAAAACTGGAGGTTACGAACAGGGTCGGAATGCCAATTACCGAAGCCTAAAGCAAGATTTTGATCGGGACCTTCCCCTTTTTAGTCCCAAATATTGGTGGGGACGCGGATCCACTTATTTTATTTCAACCTATTATCGATTTTAATTATGAAAAAGAGCCTCTTTCTTATCGCATGCGTTTTGGGATGTACTCCCAATATTGAATTTCCTATTCCTGAAAAGGTTGCATTCGAAGCCCCCGAGTTGACCACTTCCATTCAAAGCGTTTGGGAACGGGTTCAACAAAGTGAAAGTGGATTTATCCGCTTTGAAGAAACAGAAAGTCCACTTTGGATGTCTGGTTTTGTGACGTCTTCAGATGCCACGGGAAATTTTTATAAAGAACTTTATATTCAAGATGATTTTCAAAATCCTAAACGAGGGCTACGCTTGCTTTTAGACCAAACAGCTTTACACACCTTTGCTCCATTTGGTACAAAAGTATATGTGTACCTCAACGGTTTGGGAGCTGGAATGCATCAAGGGGTTTTGAGTTTGGGCAGTTACGAAGCCGATGGCGTAGCGGTACTTCCAGCACCGCTGATAAATACGCATTTATTGCGTTCTGAAAAGATTGAGGAAATCCTACCCATTCCCCTTCGAATTTCAAAGATCCATCCCGATCAAATTGGGCTTTGGGTGGTGTTGGAAGGGGTACAATTCTCCAAAAGTGAACTCGGAAAAACCTTTGCTGGAGAAGCCTTTGACGAATTTGATGGAGAACGATGGTTGGTGGATTGTGAAGACTTCCGGTCCATTAGCATCAGTACCAGTGTGTTTTCAAAGTTTAAATCGGTGCTTGTAGATTCCTTACAGGGGGCTGTATCTGGTGTGCTAACACGTGACTTTTTTAACGAAAAAGATTTGTTGCAGATCAACGAATTGGCAGATCTCCACTTTACAGAAAGCCGTTGTGATCCCTTTTTTGGTGCGTCTTTTGAAACCCATCCTATGGGTCGTTTTGAGGGAGCAGGTTGGACGAACTATATTGAAGAAGGAACCCAATATTGGGAAGTGTATGAAGATGAAAACAGCCTGGGGCAGTCTCTTCGAATCGGATCGTTTCGGTCTCGAGATGAAGAAACGGTTTGTTGGTTAATTACTCCAAAAGTTGATCTCAGCAACCTCAATAATCCCGTATTCAGTTTTAGAACCTCTACGGCCTTTGCGGATAAAAGCAAACTCGAAGTATTTTACTCTGAAAACTTTGAGGGGAGTCCTTCTGAAATTAAGCAAGCAGAATGGAAACCCCTGAATGTGCGAATTGCTTCTTCTCAAGACAATGATGTGATCTGGATTGACTCGGGAAACCTACCCCTTCCAAGTAAAAACGCCGTTCATTTTGCATTCCGATATACCGGGAGTGGGAAGACGGCCGAGGATGGGACTTTTGAATTGGACGAGGTACGGGTTTTTGAGTGGGAATGACTCCAAAGAGTTAAAGGACTTAAATTCAGTGGGGTAAAGGAATAAGAAATTCCTATACGTTTCCCAACAATTTTTTTAATGTTTTTGGGTCTTTTTGATTATTCCAAAAAAGGAGTAGAGTAATCGTGTTGTCTTTAGGATACTTCTTGAAAAACACAGTAGTTTGTTTTGAAATAACTACTGAGTAAATAGGATTATTTGGATAGACTTTTCCTTCTTCAATACCCGTAGACAAACGTTTAATAAAATCTTCAACTAAAAAAATGAAGTCTTGTACTTCTTTGATTGTCCATTTTTTATCTATAAAAGCAATTTCTTGATAATAGGAAATCTTAGCATAAGTTGTCCACGTAACTTTTAAGGACATAGTTTATTTGGCAAGATTGTATTTCTTACGAACTTCTGCCATTACTTCAGCATGAGGAGTTACCTCACCACGATCAGCCTGTTTTATACTTTCTTGTAAAAGTTCTTGAATTTCAGTGGGGAGTTCAAGAAATGGATCGCCAGTCTCTATTCTTTTATTTTTAGCAAAATCAAAAACAGCTTTAAGATAACTCATGTTATCCGTATTTAATAGTTGGATTATTTTATCTCTAAGTTCTGCTGTTCCCATAGTGTTGTGTAGGTTATAGATCAAATATACAAAAAAAGGAGAACCCCTTTTCTACATCTGTACTACCTGCTCTCGCAGGCGTCTGTGATCCTGGTACCTCTTAGTGATTCTAAATCACTGGGAAACACACAGCTGTTTTTAATTCTTTTTCTTCAGTATCTTGAGGGTTGTTTAAATACACTTCAAAAGGAACCAAGCCTTTTTTAGATTTAAATTTTTTCGCTCTTTGGTACATCACTTGCGTTGCCCAGGCAGTTCCCAAATGGCGGTAGGGCCCGGTGAGTAAAACACGATGTACCTTCATATCGGGAAGTTCTTTCACAAAGTATGGAGTAGGGAGGTCATGAATGGCTTCCTTAATGGGCAAACCAATAGTATACACTACTTTGTCCTTTACGGGATCAAATTTGTGGTATAAGGTAAATGGATTTCCACAAATCAGGTCTTGATATTCATGGACTAATTTGGGAACTACATTTTCAAAATCTTCGGTCATGATTTGTTCAATGTTTGACATTTTACAGCGGGTTTCAAAACCGATATATTTTGTTTTATTAGAGTTTTTATATCCTTCAAATTTCAGATCGCATAAGGTGTTGCCCTGTTCCACTAAATCTTTGAGTAACAAAAGCCCTCTTTCGTAATCCATACCCACATACACCTCCATGGATTTTTTCATCCAAAACAAAAACCAAGGAAGGCTACTTTTCATGGTCCAGGTAACTTCTGTTCCATCGCTTTTTTCTTCTAAATAAAAGTCTACTTCCGCTTTGGATTTCCAAGGTTTGTAAAAGTTTAAAGAACAAGAAAGAGACTTGTTTTTTGTCTCACTCAAGACTCTCATGTCTCCACTCCCTGTAACGTCTCCTTCCCAATTGTAATACTTCCCATCTGTCTCGATATTTAGAGAAGTGTTGGGATCTGCGATGAGCCAAGGAGACCATTGAGGCCAGTTGTGAAAGTCGTTTAGGTAATTGAAAATAGACTTTGCTTCTTTTTGAATCAGCAAAGACTTTTTAATGTACATTTTACTCATGGATTAGGTATTTGGGGTTACTAAATAATAAGCGAAAGTTACAAAAATCTTTGCAACACTACTTCATCCGATTGTTGACATAAGCATTGGCTTGGCGAGTTGGGAGAATGACCAAATCTGCGATGGTTACCTTTTCGGGGACTTGAGCCATGTAAAAAATGGCATCGGCAACCTCTCCTGCGGTAAGGGCTTCGATTCCTTCATACACATTTTTGGCACGTGTTTGGTCCCCTTTAAAGCGGACCTCAGAAAATTCTGTTTCTACCAGCCCTGGGTGGATAGCACCCACTCGAATTCCAAGTGGATTGAGATCAATTCGCAAGCCACGTGTAAAAAAGTCTACTGCTGCTTTGCTGCTGCAATACACACTTCCGTTGGGATAGACCTCTTTCCCAGCGATGGATCCCAAGTTGATAATCTGTCCTTTTTTGGCTGCAATCATATGGGGGAGTACTGCTTTGGTGACATACATCAAGCCTTTTACGTTCCCATCGATCATCGCGTCCCAATCCTCCAAACTAGCAGTTTGAACAGGGTCTAATCCGTGAGCATTTCCCGCATTGTTAACTAATAGATCTATGGATTTCAATGCATTAGGAAGACTGTCCACGGCTTGGAAAACAGCCTCTTTATCTCGTACATCAAAAGTGAGTAATTGGGGATTACCTCCCACCGCTTTGGCAAGGGCTTCTAGTTTTTCAGTTCGTCTTCCGCAAAGGATCAATTGTGCTCCTGCTTCAGCCAAGCGTTCAGCTGTTGCCCATCCAATTCCGCTTGTGGCTCCCGTGATTAATGCAATTTTATTTTTCATCTAGTAGTATTTTTAAAAAGGTTAGACTTTGACTTCGCTTAGCAGAATAGTGGAACTTCCAAATTAGTATTCGGCTGTATGACTTGAAATAGAAGAGGTTGTTTCATAGAATTAGGGTAAAGGGTTGCCCATACTGGCTTCTAAAAGCAGAAACCAGTCGGTGATTTCTAAAGTTATTTTTGTGGCTTCGAGAGATTTTTGAAGACGAGCGGTAGAGGTAGTCCCTACTACTGGATAAATCGAAGCGGGAGGAAAGAGTAGCCAGGCCAAGAGCAGTTGATCTTCCGAACAAGCGTACGTTTCACAAAGGGGAAGCAACACCTGTTTTACTCGCTCTTTTTGGGGCGTATTTTCTTTGAAGTAACTCCCTAAAGGACTCCAAGCCATGGCTCCAATACCGTGGGCGTTCATATGGTCTAAGGTTCCGTCAAAAAAGGGCGACTCATGGGTTAGGGAGCATTCCAACTGGTTCCAAGCCAAGGGAATTTCTTTTTGAAGGAGCTGCATTTGGGATGCAGTAAAGTTGGAAACCCCAAGTTGTTTTACTTTCCCCTCTTCTTGAAGTTTTAAAATTTCTTCTGCTATGATTTTCGCATCCATAAGTGGGCTAGGACGGTGCAACAAGAGCAGGTCAATATAATCCGTGCGCAGCCTACGCAATGAATTTTCTACACTCATTCGGATATGAGCGGCACTGTAGTCGTAGTGTTTTACAGGTAGAGGCCTTGCCTCACAGGGAAATTGAATACCACATTTAGTGATGAACTGAACCGCTTCACGAGAAATGGAGCTTTGTTGAAAAGCCCTTCCAAATTCCTCTTCTGTGGTATAACCACCATAGATATCCGCGTGGTCAAAGGTGTGAATCCCAAGTGCAACTGTTTCTTCGATTAAAGCGTGCATTTGACTTGTAGAAAATTGACGACCCCATGCACCCCAAGTCATGGTTCCTGAAATTATTCTAGAAAAGGGGTTGATCTCCATACCAAATTATTAATTTTATCTTCTAAATTAGCAAGATTTGAAGGTCTCCGAGAGGATAGGGGCATTCAATTTTTAACCAATTGTTAACAACCAAATGGCAATATATTTTTCAAATTTGCTATCCAAAAAAATTGTAGATTATTCCTATGGAAAACAATACAAATGAAATGGCAGACATCAAAGCCATAAATGAAAAAATCGAAAAGGAAAGTGCCTTTGTGGACCTGCTCACTATGGAGATGAACAAGGTCATCGTAGGGCAAAAGCACATGGTAGAACGCTTGTTAATTGGCTTGTTGGGGAGAGGTCACATCCTCCTCGAAGGGGTACCGGGTCTTGCAAAAACATTGGCCATCAACACCTTAAGTCAAGCGGTAAAAGGAAGCTTCAGTCGGATCCAATTCACTCCCGACTTACTCCCAGCAGATGTCGTAGGGACGATGATTTACAACATCAAAGAGAACGACTTTTCCATCAAAAAGGGGCCTATTTTTGCCAACTTTGTTTTGGCAGATGAGATCAACAGGGCTCCAGCTAAGGTGCAGTCGGCACTGCTGGAAGCAATGCAAGAAAAACAAGTGACCATTGGGGACAGCACCTTCAAGCTGCAAGCTCCTTTTTTGGTCATGGCAACTCAAAACCCTGTGGAACAAGAAGGAACCTATCCGCTTCCTGAAGCGCAGGTAGATCGATTTATGCTCAAAGCAGTGATTGACTATCCCAAGCTGGACGAGGAGCAACGCATTGTTCGGAACAATTTAAAAGGCACCTTTGAAAAAGTTCAAGCGGTGGTGAGCACCAAGCAGATTTTAACCGCTCAAGAAACCGTTCGGGAGGTGTATATGGACGAAAAAATTGAAAACTATATTCTGAATTTGATTTTTGCAACCCGCTATCCTGAAAACTACAAGCTGGACTCGATAAAACCATTGATCAGTTTTGGAGCTTCTCCAAGGGGGAGTATCAATCTGGCAACTGCTGCGAAATGTCACGCCTTCTTAAAACACAGGGGCTATGTCATCCCAGAAGATGTTCGTGCGGTGATTTATGATGTATTACGCCACCGTATCGGGTTGACCTATGAGGCCGAAGCTGAAAACATAATCTCGGAAGATCTGATCACCCAGATCATCAACGAAGTCGAAGTACCCTAGCCGTATTTTCCAATTTATTAGACCGACAGGACGCAATGGATACAAAAGCGCTACTGAAAAAAGTTCGTAAGATTGAAATCAAGACCCGTCGTTTAAGCGACCACGTCTTTGGGGGAGAATATCATTCTACCTTCAAAGGACGCGGTATGACCTTCAGTGAAGTACGCCAATACCAGTTTGGCGATGACGTGCGTTCCATTGATTGGAATGTGACGGCACGCTACAACGAACCTTTTGTAAAAGTATTCGAAGAAGAACGGGAATTGACCCTGATGCTTGTCGTAGATGTTAGTGGATCAGAAGCTTTTGGTACCCAAACCCAATTTAAAAGAGAGGTTTTAACCGAAATTGCAGCGACACTTGCTTTTTCAGCGCTCCAAAACAACGACAAGGTAGGCCTACTCTTGTTTTCCGATCAGGTGGAATTGTTTATCCCACCCAAAAAGGGACGATCACATATTTTGAGAATCATTCGCGAATTGCTGGAATTTGAACCTCAAAGTTTAAAAACAAACATCAGCAACGCATTGGAGTTTCTCTCTGGGGTATTAAAAAAGAAGGCCATAGTTTTTATGCTCTCCGATTTTATGGATCAGGGCTATGAGAAAACCCTTCGTATTGCAGCAAAAAAGCACGACCTCACAGGGATTCGGGTGTATGATCCCGTCGAGACAAAACTCCCCAATTTAGGAATTGTTCCCATCCGCGATGCAGAAACAGGCGCGGTGCAGTGGATCAGTACGTTTTCGAAAAAGATCCGAAAAAACTACGAAACCCAGTACAGGCAGCACGTTAGTGCTTATGAGGAGTTGTTCAGTAAAAATGGAGCAGGAAAGCTAAGCTGTAGTGTAGAAGAGAGCTATGTCAAAAAATTGTTGGGATATTTTAAAGCACGTGTGTAGATGATCAAAAAGGGACTTACTTTTTTTGGGTTGTTGATTTCTTTGCTTTCCTGGTCACAGGACGAAGGAACACTGATCGTGGCTGTAGATTCTACAGCAGTCAAAATTGGGGAGCAAATTGATTATATCCTTCAAGTTAAGGCAGACAGCACCGCACAAGTAGTTTTTCCCGAACAGCCTTTGTTTGCTCCTTTTGAGTTGTTAGAAGCCAGCCCAGTTGATACTCTGAAAACTCAGTCGCATTATCTTTACACTAAAAAATACGCTCTGATTCAGTTTGATTCTGGAGACTATTTTATCCCGCAACAACAGGTTTTAATTAATGGGTTTTCTAAAATTGCAGACCTGGTACCTCTACGTGTCAACACCGTCGTTGTTGACACGATCCAACAAAAGCTCTACGACATCAAACCTTTACAGGAGGTTGAAAAAAACTACGAAACATTGATTGCTCAAATCCTTTGGGGCTTGGTACTTGTCTTGGCTTTGTTTGGAATTTTTTACACCTATTTATTTCAAAAAAGAAGAAAAGAGCTTCGGGAGAAAGAACTCCCTCCTTTTGATCGGGCGATTGAGGAACTGAAAGCCCTAGAAAACGAGCGCCTCAGTGCACAGGAAGAATACAAAAAGTACTACTCTCGTTTGACGGATGTAGTTCGTCGTTATCTGGAAGAAGAAGCAAAGATCGATGCGCTGGAAAGTACTTCGGAAGAGCTGTTAATCAAATTGGAATTGCGAAAAAATGCGGGGACTTTGGATTTGGATTCAAAAACCTTACGAAGCCTTAGGGCAGTCCTTCAGAATGCAGATTTGGTGAAATTTGCCAAGTCCATGCCAGAATATCGCATTGCCAGTGAAGACCGAAAAGCGGTGGAACATGTAGTGATTGAAACCAAGGAAGCACTGCCCGAACCCACAGAAGAAGAATTGCGAGAAAAAGCAGCCTACCAGGAATACCTTGCCAAAAAACGAAGAAAGGAACAATGGATTTGGGGGCTTTCAGGGGTTGGAATTGTAAGCTTGTTCGCTTTGGTTGTCAGTATGCTTATTTACGGGTATTATCCTGTACGAGACACGCTTTTAGCCTATCCTACGAAAGGATTGATTAGTGGAGATTGGGTCATGAGTCAGTACGGCACCCCTCCCTTGAAAATTGAAACACCAGATGTTTTGGAACGTTTTGCACGTGAAGAAAAAACAATCCAACAATTTGGGTTGGGAACTTTTGACAGTCCGTTTTACATTGATTTGTTGTTTGATTTTCCACCAAGAGATCCCCAACAAGCTGAAAGCCCAACTACAGACCCCAAACAAGCCGACCTGGAAAAAGGACAAGCCTTAGTAAACTCCATCATCTCCAATTTCGAATCTAAAGGAGCGGTCAATATTTTAATGAAAAACGACGCTATTGAGCTTCCCTCTGGAGTACCTGTAGCCAAAATTTACGGAACCTTAGATTATCCCAAGAGGGGCGATTCAGAACGGGCGCGGTGTTCGTTTAACGCGCTGCTGTTTACTTTTGAAGAAGGAACCATCATCCTGACGATGATGTATGAAAAAGACGATCGGTATGCATCTCAAATCGAGCAACGGATCATTAACAGTATAGAATTGATAAAAGAACTTTAATCTATGTTTGAAGGAATTTATTTTGCAAATCCCACTTACCTCTGGCTCCTTTTGTTGTTGCCTGTGGCTTTGGTATGGCATTTCTTCACTTGGAAAAAGAAACAAGCAGTATTAAAAATGCCCAGCCTTTCTGGGTTTCAAGGGGACTCTTCGATCTGGGCTAAATTGTATCCCTTTTTGTATGTATTGCGGTTATTGGCGATGGGGTTCCTGATTTTAGGGATTGCAAGACCTCAAACGGTAGATGTCTCCACCCGAACCAAGACCAACAAAGGAATTGATATTGTGATGGCGATTGATGTTTCTTCCAGTATGTTGGCTCAAGATTTAAAACCGGATCGGCTTACTGCGCTCAAACGGGTTGCTGAAACCTTTGTGGAAGACCGTATGTCGGATCGGATCGGTCTGGTGGTCTATGCAGGGGAGAGTTATACCAAAACACCGATCACGAGCGACAAGAGTATTGTCAAGGCTTCCCTTAGAGAGATTTCTTTTCAAGGACTTATTGATGATGGTACGGCCATTGGAATGGGCTTGGCAACTTCTGTAAATCGATTAAAAGACAGCAAAGCGAAAAGTAAAATCATCATTTTACTGACTGATGGTGTCAACAATTCGGGTTTTATCGATCCCAAGATTGCTACCGAATTGGCGGTAGAGTTTGGAATTAAAACCTATACCATTGGACTGGGGAGCAATGGAACGGCCCTAGCTCCTATCGGGATATTGCCCAACGGAAAGTTTAAATATGGACTCACCAAAGTAGAAATTGACGAAGCTTTACTCAAAGAAATTGCGGAAGAAACGGGGGGGATTTATTTTAGGGCGACAGACAACAAAAAGCTCGAAGAGATTTACGCTGAAATCAACAAGTTGGAAAAAACAGAGATCGAAGAATTTAAATATTACAATTACGAGGAAAAATACAGAATTTTAGTGCTTTTCGCCTTGGGGCTTATTGTCTTGGAATGGATTGGAAGAAATACACTATTTAAAAGTTTTATCTAAATGTACCAAATAGACGCTTACGAATACATCTACCTACTGAGTGCTCTACCAGTACTCTGGCTGTTCTATGCGTTGTACTTGCGATGGAAACGAAAGACACAAGCTGCATTTGCACGTCCTGAACTTTTGGAGCTTTTGAGTCCAAATCGCTCCAAGTTTAAGCCGACCTTAAAGATGATTCTTTTGAGTTTTGTCATCGTGTTTTTGGTTTTTGGATTGATGAATCCCAAAATTGGAACCCAGTTAGAAACGGTAAAACGAGAAGGTGTGGACATCGTTTTTGCCATTGATGTTTCAAAAAGTATGCTGGCAGAGGACATCGCACCCAATCGGATCGAGAAATCAAAACGCCTAGTCTCTGCTATATTGAACCAATTGGCAAGCGACCGCGTGGGGATCATCGCCTATGCTGCGCAAGCGGTCCCCCAGCTCCCCATCACCACCGATTACGGAGCAGCCAAAATGTTTCTTCAAGCACTCAATACCGATATGCTTTCCTCCCAGGGAACTGCTTTGGACAGTGCAATCGATTTGTCTGGAACGTTTTTTGATGATGAGGATCAAACCAATCGTGTGATTTTTTTAATTTCCGATGGTGAAGACCATTCCGACGATGCTGCCAATGCCGCTTCCAGAGCTGCAGAATTGGGGATTAAGATTTTCACCTTTGGAGTAGGAACAGAGCAAGGAGCCCCCATTCCGCTTAAAAGAAACGGATTGGTAGAATCCTACAAAAAGGATTTTGAAGGTGAAGTTGTGATTACAAATCGAAATCAAGAAGTCTTGGAAGCCATCGCAGCGGCAACCGAAGGAGCCTATCAAGACGGGAATGACACCCAAGCTGTTCTGGACTTTGTGTCCGAACAACTCAAAGCCATGGATAAAAAAGAGTTTGAAGCAAAAAAATTTGTGAGTTACAAAGACCGGTTTCAAGCTTTTTTAGGGGCTGCTTTACTTTTTCTTTTAATCGACCTATTTTTGTTTGAGACCAAAACAAAATGGATCCAAAAATTGAACCTTTTTAATGAAAATGAGAACTAACGTTTTTTATTATTTATTCCTACTGCTGGGGTTTATCGGTTTTTCTCAAAATGGAGAAATTACCAATCACATCTATGAAGGAAACAAAAAAACAGAAACAGAAGCCTACACCGAGGCTGAAAAATCGTACAGGAGAGCCCTTTCTTTAGCCCCAGAAAAAGCGGAAGCCTTATACAACCTAGGGAACACTCATTTTCTTGACGAAAAATACGAAGAAGCCTCACAGCGCTTTTTTCAAACCCAAAAATTTGCCTCAAACAAAGAAACCAAGCATCAGGCGTTTCACAATATGGGAAATGTATACATGCAGAAGAAAGAATACCAAAAAGCTGTAGAGGCTTATAAAAACGCACTGAGAAACAATCCCGCCGATGAAGAAACCCGGTACAATTACGCTCTGGCAAAAGAGCTTCTAGAAAAAGAAAAGCCACCAGAAGAACAAGAGCAAGACGACAATAAAGATCAAAAAGAGCAAAAGGAGCAAGAGGAACAGCAGGACAAGGAGCAAGACAAAGATCAGGAAGGTGATCAGGAAAATGAGGAGGAACAAGATCCCGAAAAAGAAGGGGATGAAGGAGAGGAATCCAAAGACGAAGGAGAACCCAAAAATGAAGGAGATCAAAAAAAAGATCCAAAACAAAACCAACAGGAAGAGAAACCTCAAGACAAAAAACAAGCTCCAAAACAAGGACAACTTTCTCCCCAGCAAGTACAAAGTTTGTTAGAGGCGATGAACAATCAAGAAAAGAAAGTTCAAGATAAAGTCAATGCTAAAAAAGTAAAAGGCGTACCCGTACGAGGAAAGAAAGATTGGTAGTTATGATTTTACGGCATTCAGTAACGTTTTTGTTCTGTTTCCTTATGCTAGGAGCCATCTCTGTGCAGTCACAAGTGAGCTTTAACGCCAAAGTAAGTAAAAAGCGATTGGGCATTAACGAACGCCTCCGTATTGATTTTGAAATGAACGAAAACGGGGATAACTTTAATCCTCCCCCATTCACCAACTTTCAGGTTGTTAGCGGTCCTCAACAGTCTGTGAGTCGTTCTTGGGTCAACGGTGTTCAAAGTTTTTCAAAAACCTACACCTACTTTCTGACTCCAAAAACAAAAGGGAAAATCACAATTGGACAAGCAGAAATTACAATCAATGGGGAGGTATATAAAACCACACCGATCTCCGTTGAAGTGACGGAAGCTGTAAAAAAGCCGAACGATCCAAACAATATTGATTATGTGATTGATGGAAACATTCATTTGGTTGCAGAAATTTCAAAAACCAATCCCTATTTAAATGAGGGAATTACAGTCATCTACAAACTGTATTTTAGAAATCCTATATCCGTATCGGATGTTTCTGAGTTGGAATCCCCTTCCTACGCCGACTTTTGGAGTCACTTGATCAATATTCCCCGAGCAGAGATCAATATGCGAGGGACTTACAAAGGAGAACCCTACAATGAAGTCGTTTGGCGAAAAGCGGTGCTTTACCCTCAAAAAACAGGGAAGCTCGTACTCCCCCCACTTACGTTAAATTTGAGTTTGAATGTTCCCAGCAACCGAAGAGATTTATTTGGAAGACGCATCCTCACTCAGGCTCAAAAAATGATTACTACGGGACAAAATACAATCCGTGTAAAATCACTTCCTGAAAAAAATAAACCTGAAAACTTTTCGGGTGCAGTGGGTCAATTTGACTTTGATTTGATTTTAGACAAAGAGGCCCTCAAAGCGTCTGAGTCGTTTCAAGCAAAAATAAAAGTCAAAGGGAAAGGCAATCTAAAATTGTTCAATCTCCCCACCATCAGTGTTCCAAACACCTTGGAAGTCTATGAACCCGAGCATGACGAACAGGTCAAAATCACCCTTTCTGGTATGCAAGGGACTATTGAGGACAACTATACAATTGTACCTCAGTTTCAAGGAAAATATCCAATTCCCCCAGTACAGTTTTCTTATTTCGATCCACAGACGGCCTCTTACAAGACATTAACCTCCCGAGACCTCATTGTGGATGTTTTTGACGGCCCTACAGCAGGAACCCCAAGAACATCTTCAACTGGAACAGAACCAAAACAAGTAATAACCACCAATGAAAACGCCTTTCGTTTTATCAAGCTAGATACTACATTGAGTCGAATCAATCAAGAGGTGTTTTGGATGAGTCGCAGTTTTTGGATTTTGTTACTTCTGCCTCTTTTCCTTTTACTTACCGCATATTTAATTAAACTTTTTGTTTTCGATAAAACAGAGGATGCCAGTAGTCTAAAACAACGCAGAGCCCAGCAGTTGGCAAAAAAATATCTGAGCTCGGCTAAAAAAGAATTTCACGATCAAGCCCGATTTTATGAAGCCTTAGAACGCGCACTACACAATTATTTAAAAGCAAAACTCAAAATAGAAACGACCGAGCTGAGCAAGTCAAAAATTGAAAGTTTACTCACAGAGAAAAAAGTAGCGCAGCATATCGCCCAGGAATTTGTAACGGTTGTTGAAAATTGTGAAATGGCGCGCTATGCTCCGGGGTCCTCCGTAAATATTCAAGGAGACTTTGAAAAAGCCAGTACCCTCATAGCCCAAATAGACAGACAGTTATGAAGCAGTTTAAAACCCTTTTTAAAACCAAACGGTTTACCCTAGTCCTTCTTTCTCTCTTGTTGGCTACCACAACGGGAGTTGCTCAGGCTTCTATGGAACCTTTGGTTGAACAAGGAAATACAGCCTATAATGAAGGGGACTTCCAAAAAGCAATTTCATTGTACGAGCAAACCCTTAAGATGGGCCAGCACAGTGCCGCCTTGTATTTTAATTTGGGGAATTCGTACTACAGACTGAATAAAGTGGCGGAGAGCATTTATTATTTTGAAAAAGCAAAACAGCTCAACCCCAAAGATGAAGACATACAAATCAATAGTGCTTTTGCTCAAAACATGACGATTGATGCCATAGAAAATCTGCCGGAGTCTCAAATTGCACAATTCCAAAAAAGCCTGTTTGGGGTATTCAGCTTTTCTACTTGGTCTGTACTTACCGTCCTCCTGCTCTGGGTTTTTGTGGGGTTGTTTTTGGGGTATCTCTTTTTTAAATCGGCTCAATTAAAACGCAGCTTTTTCTTTAGTGCAATGCTTGTACTACTGGTATTTTTGACCAGTTTCTTTGTCACCTTCACGATAGATCAACAGGACAAAAACACACAGTATGCCATTTTATTTTCAGATCAGATCGATATCTGGTCAGAACCCAATTTACAGGGAGATCTGTTATTTACTCTTCACGAAGGAACCAAAGTCCAACTGCTGGACAAGCTCGAGGAATGGCAAAAAATACGAATTGCCAATGGGTCTGAAGGATGGATTAGAAACGCCTCTTTAAGAAAATTGGAAAGGGCGATTACTAAATAAGTTGTTGTTCCTGAAGGGTTTCGGATTGTGAGACCCAATCAAATAGAAAGCTCCCAAACTCACTCAGTATAGCGTAACTTTTAGAGGTATTTAAGGTCGATTCAGGAAAAAGTGTGACAATTGTGTTGACCTCCTGAAAAACTAAAGTCAGCGCACTGAGGATAACCCCCCATTTAAGCAATCCAAAAAGACCTCCAGCGATTCTATTGATAAAACCAAGAGCGATCAGCTTTAAGGTTTTGGTAATCATTTTTGCCAAAAGGGATATGGCATAGATAATGACTAAAAAAAGTAAGATAAAGCTCACTGCTTCAATGGTTTTGGGACTCCAATCGACGTAGTTACCAAGGTAACTCCCCAAAAGGCTCGAAAATTTAAAAGCTCCCATCAAGCCCAAAATGAAAGCGATCAACCCTGCTAATTCTAAGACAAGCCCTTTCATAAAACCACTGATTAGACCATAGGCAAGAAGAATTAAAACGATACTATCTAAAACATTCACCTTGCCAAAGTACAGTTTTTTTACAGCAAGGAGAAGCTTTTTTTCCGGATTGCTAATCGAAATAATATCTTTGCATATGACTCAAAATAGTAGAGACCCGCAGCTGAAAGAGCGTTGGGATCGTTTGGTGGTCCGATTGACAGAAAAATTTTCCGATGCGGAATCAATAGACGTAGAGGGGATTCTGTATTTAATTGGTCTTCAAGAGTACGGTAAGCCCCACGAACGGTTTAAAAAAGAAGACAACATAAACCTAATTCACATTGGAATTTGTGTGGTTTTAGAGCCTTACGGGTATTATCGTTTTGACCAGTATGATGAACAGGGTTGGCCACATTTTGAATTGGTAGAGGCTTTGCCTCATCTCAAGTCTGGCGAACAAAGTATTTTAATTAAAAGCGCTATTGTAGATTACTTCCTTAAGCAGGGGGTCATTTCCTAAAACTCCTTTATTTTTGTCCTATGATTGATCGCGTAAAAGAATATTTAGAACAAGTCGAAGCGTTCTCAAGTACTGATCCTCAAGAAATAGAAACATTTCGGGTTAGCTATGCAGGAAAAAAGGGAATTTTAAATGACCTCTTTGCTTCGTTTAGAGAAGTTCCTGTAGAAGAGAAGAAAGCTTTTGGACAAGAACTCAACAAATTAAAAGAAGCCGTAACGACTAAGGTAAAAGAGCTTCAAACTCAATCTCGAGTAGGGGCCTCTAAAATGAGAATTAGTGACCCCAGCCGAACGGCTTTCCCTATCGATACAGGAAACCGCCACCCCTTAGCTGTAGTCAAAAATCGGATTATTGATATTTTTACACAAATAGGGTTTAGTATTTCAGAGGGACCTGAGATAGAGGACGACTGGCACAACTTTACTGCGCTCAATCTCCCTGCGCATCACCCTGCTCGAGACATGCAGGATACCTTTTTTATTCAAACCGATCCGGATATCCTATTGCGAACCCATACGTCTTCTGTACAAGTGCGACATATGGAAAACAACCAACCTCCAATACGAACCATTTCTCCTGGCCGGGTTTTTAGAAACGAAGCCATTTCCTCCAGAGCGCATTGTATCTTTCATCAAGTGGAAGGGCTTTACATAGCCAAGGAGGTTTCTTTTGCCGATTTAAAACAAACCCTCAAATACTTTACAGAAGCCCTATTTGGGAATTCTAAAATTCGATTAAGACCTTCCTACTTTCCTTTTACCGAGCCCAGTGCAGAGGTTGATATTTATTGGGGGTTAGAGACCGAAACAGACTACAGAATTACCAAAGGTACAGGATGGCTTGAAATTATGGGTTGTGGTATGGTAGATCCCAATGTGTTACAAAATTGTGGTATTGATCCTGAGGAATATTCAGGATTTGCCTTTGGAATGGGGATTGAAAGAATCGCAATGTTGCTGTATCAAGTAAGTGATATCCGTTTGTTTTTTGAAAACGACGTCCGTTTTTTAAAACAGTTTAAAGCCACGCTTTAATCCAATTCTTTCGTTAGTTTTCTAAAACTTTTTTTAGGGCTTTTCTGTTGATACAGTATTTGATATACGGCATCAATAATGGGGCTTTTTATCTGAAGTTCTTGAGCACGTTCATAGATCGGTAGAGCGGCATAATACCCTTCGGCAATCATGTTCATTTTCAGTTGTGCTCCTTCTACAGTGTATCCTCTGCCTATCATATTTCCAAATCGCCTGTTCCTGCTAAAGGTAGAATATCCCGTGACCAGTAAATCACCTAAATAGGCAGACTGATTGACGTTTCTTCGGGCTCCAGAATGTCGTTTTAAAAAGCGGTTCATTTCTCGTAGCGCGTTGGACAATAAAACACTTTGAAAATTGTCTCCGTAATTGAGTCCATGAGCTATGCCAACGGCTAAGGCAAATATGTTTTTAAGCGTTGCTGCATATTCCACTCCTACTACATCCTTAGAGGTTTTTGCGTGAATGTATTTGGTGTGCATGAGCTTCTTTAATTCTACGGCATTACTTTTTTTCGTACAGGCCAAGGTCAAATAGGAAAGGCGCTCTAAAGCAACTTCTTCTGCATGTGATGGTCCAGCAATCACAAGGAATTGGTCCCAAGGCAAGTCAAAATTTTGGTGTAAATGATCTCCAACAATACACTTGCTCTCAGGAACAATTCCTTTCACTCCAGAGACGATGAATTTGTCTTTTATGGAAACATTAATTTTTTGAAGGGTCGCGTCTAAAAAGGCAGAGGGAATTGCCAAGACAATCCAATTGCATGCCTTTACAACTTCATTGACATCAGAAGTAACGGTGATCCTTCGAGGTTTAAACTTTATTTCAGAGAGATAACTTGGGTTTCTGTTTTTTAATCGAATCGACTGGGCTTCATCAGGATCGCGAACATACCAATGGACGTGATTTCTAGCATCTGTAAATACTTTCACTAAAGCAGTAGCCCAGCTACCACTTCCAATTATAGCGATTTCTTTTTTAGGAGTGGAAAAAGAGAGGGGCATTAAAATTTTCAATTTAGGATTCTAAATTATTTTAAATCCAAGCATCCCACGGAATTCTACTGAGCAAAAACACCAATCCTAAACCGTAAAACAAGGCAATACGGAGGAATTTTTTAGAAGATGTACTTTGTCTTTTATGCAAGGACCATCCCATGGTAATCAACACAATTGCAAGGATGTTGGTAATAGGGTGTTCCACTAAATACAAGCGGCTTTCTGCATTCTTCATCACGCCCATACCTAAAGTAGACCATTGGTCAAACCGCGGGGAGACAAAGTATAAAATCAAACCAATCAACAACTGAATGTGAGAAAAGATCAGACCAAAAAGACTGATTCTAAGGTCTTTTGCTCCAAATTCTTTTCCTGAAGCTTTTCCACGAATTGCATTAAGAACAGCAAGTACTAGGATGATTAGAACTAAAAAAGCCCAGTAAGAGTGAATCGTTTTTGAGATAGCGTACATGAGATTATTTTTGATAAAAATACTTTATTTTCCTCAATGAACCACTTCTACGAATTAAAATAAGCCGCTACTCTTTGGCTCTTTTTTCAGAATCAACTTAAAAGCTTACTTTAGATAAAATAACAAAGGTCAAGATGAAAAAAATTCTATTTATAGCGTGTATCGTACTATATGGTTGTGCTGAAACACCAAAACAAGAGCCTAAACCAGAACCCACTTTTGGAATCGTCATTCACGGAGGAGCAGGCACTATACTGAGAAAAAATATGACTCCAGAAAAAGAGCAGGAATACCGTGCAGTTTTAGCTGAAGCGATCCAAGTGGGACATCGCATTTTAAAAGCGGGAGGAAGCAGTCAAGAAGCAGTTGAAAAAACAATACATGTCATGGAAGACTCTCCTTTATTCAATGCAGGAAAAGGTGCTGTATTAAATGCGGAAGGCAGCATTGAACTGGATGCTTCCTTTATGAGAGGAGATAATTTGGATGCAGGAGCCATTTCAGGTGTAAAAACAATAAAACATCCGATTTCTGCTGCGATTCAGGTAATGGAAGCCTCTCCCCATGTAATGTTATCAGGCGGCGGAGCCGATACTTTTGCAGCAGCACAAGGATTGGAAATTGTAGCTCCTGAGTATTTTTTTACAGAAAGAAGAATCAATGCATTAAAACGAGTTCAAGAGGCTGCTGCAGCAAAAGAGACCTCGTGGACTCCAGAAGAACGAAATTTCCTTGAGCATCAGCGCTATGGAACAGTAGGTTGTGTAGCTTTAGATTTGTCTGGAAATCTTGCTGCAGGAACCTCCACTGGTGGAATGACCAATAAAAAGTGGAACCGCATTGGAGATGCACCCATTATCGGGGCTGGGACCTATGCGAATAATGCCACTTGCGCTATTTCTGCAACAGGTTGGGGAGAATTTTTCATCCGCTCGGTAGTAGCGTATGATATTTCCGCACTAATGGAATACAAAGGACTGACAATTCAAGAAGCCGCTTACGAAGTCATCCATAACAAAGTAGCCAAACTAGGGGGAGACGGAGGCGTTGTTGGCATTGATCGCAATGGAAACCCCATGATGGAGATGAATACGCCTGGAATGTATCGTGCCCATATGGATGCAGCAGGGAAACTAGAGGTCAAAATTTACCAAGACGAATAAATTCAAATTAGCTTTTTGGACTTGTTTCCTAGAGAACACCAAATAGCTTGAATAAAAAAACTTTCCATGTCTTTGGAGTCGTCTTTTGCTACCCAACGGAAAATCATTCATATTGATATGGATGCGTTCTTTGCTTCGGTAGAAGAATTGGACGATCCCGAACTACGAGGAAAGGCACTTGCTGTGGGAGGAGGAGGTTCCCGTGGGGTCGTTGCGGCTGCTAGTTATGAAGCGCGAAAATTTGGTGTTCGTAGCGCCATGAGCGGTTTAATTGCGAAAAAACTGTGTCCCCACCTGATTTTTGCAAAACCTCGTTTTGAACGCTACAAGGAAATCTCAGAGCAGGTGCGGTCCATTTTTATGGAATATACTACTCTGGTAGAACCCCTTTCCTTAGACGAAGCGTATTTGGATGTTTCTGACTATCCTTCAGCGACTTTAGTGGCAGAAGAAATACGAAGTAAAATCAAAGAAAAAACCGGATTGACTGCTTCAGCTGGAATTTCAATCAATAAATTTTTGGCTAAAATCGCCAGTGATTGGAATAAACCCGATGGTCAAAAAACACTCCCTCCAGAAGAAGTTTTGGATTTTTTGGAAACCCTGGATGTCAAAAAGTTTCACGGCATCGGAAAGAAGACCAAATTAAAGATGTACCAACTGGGAATTTACACAGGGATCGATCTAAAAGCACAATCCTTAGAAGACTTGACGCATCACTTTGGCAAGGCAGGAACCTATTATTATCAGGTAGTACGAGGGATTCACAACAGTCCCGTCAAGCCGCACCGAACTCCGAAATCTGTCGGTGCTGAACGCACTTTTGAAGAAAACCTCAGTAGTGAATTGTTTTTGGAGGACAAGCTTCAGAATATTGCAGCGATTTTAGAAAAAAGATTGTCAAAAAATAAAGTAGCTGGAAAAACGATCACCTTAAAAATCAAGTACAGTGATTTTAAACAACAAACCCGTAGTAAAACAGGTCCTTTGTTTTTGTCTTCTCAAGACCTCATTTTTGAACAAGCAAAGGCGTTGCTCTATCAGGAAAAGCTGCAGAATTCAGTTCGTTTGATCGGGATTTCACTTTCCAATCTGAACACATTGAAGAAAGAAAAAAAAGTAAAACCACAAGGGGAACTCACCCAGTTGAGCTTGCCTTTTTAAATAGTCGAAACCCGAAGCGTATTTACCATTCCTCGAGATTTAATGGGCATGGCGGCGAGGTTGATTACAAAATCTTCTTTTTCTACAAACCCTTTTTTAAATGCAATTTCATTGATTTCTTCAACCGTTTTGTCAGTACTATTAAAATTGTCGTAGTAAAACGTTTTGACCCCCCATAACAGGCTCAATTGATTGAGGATTTTTTTATTGGAAGTAAAAACTAATACGAGTGATTGGGGTCGCCAAGCAGAAATTTGAAATGCAGTATACCCGCTATTTGTGAGTGTACAGATGGCTTTTGCCGAAATGTCGTTTGCCATGTGTGCTGCGTGATAACAAATGGATTTGGTGATGAATCGCTTTGTTCGAATGTTGGGTGGGTTTTGGGGTACATTGATCAAATCCGAATTTTCTACAGAGGCAATTATATCGGAGATGGTGTTGATGACTTCCACAGGATATTTTCCAACGGAGGTTTCTCCTGAGAGCATTACAGCATCTGCGCCGTCCATTACGGAGTTTGCCACATCATTTACTTCGGCACGGGTAGGGGTTAAGCTGTCGATCATGGTTTCCATCATCTGGGTAGCAATGATGATTGGGATCCTCGCTTTTTTTGCTAAATGCACCAAACGTTTTTGAAGTAAGGGAACTTCTTGTGCTGGGACTTCCACCCCGAGATCTCCCCGAGCCACCATTAGGCCGTCGGAATAGGCAATGATTTTATCAATATTTTCAATTGCCTCAGGTTTTTCTATTTTAGCAATGATAGGAATTTTTCGATCGAGATGTTTGGCCATTAATTCCTGGAGGTCAATGATATCTTGACTAAAACGAACAAAAGAAAGTGCAATCCAATCGATATCCTGAGTAAACATAAACTCCGCGTCTTTAACATCTTTTTCGGTTAAAGCGGGCAGTGAAATATTGGTATTGGGAAGATTTACACCTTTGTTAGATTTAAATGGACCTCCCTGAATGACTTCAGCTTTCACTTCGTTGACATGGTTCGTGTCCAAAACTTCAAAGATCAACTTTCCGTCATCGAGTAAAATACGCTCTCCTTTGGAAACATCTTTGGGAAAGTTTTTATAATTCATATAGGCTTTTTGAGCGTCCCCTTCAAAGGGAGCATCAGTTGAAAATAAAACCTGATCTCCAGGAAATACTTCTGTGCCTTCTTTCATTTTTCCGACTCGGAGTTTTGGGCCTTGTAGATCTCCTAAAATGGCGGTATTGGTGTTGAGTTTTTGATCTACTTTCCGAATCATTTGAATGCGTTTGGAAACATCTTCGTAATTGGCATGAGAAAAGTTGACACGAAAAACATTTACTCCTGCCAAAATCATTTTTTCCAACACCGATTCGGAAGAGGTCGCAGGGCCTAGTGTCGCGACTATTTTAGTCTTTTTGATAAAATTCATTACTCCAATATTTGGTTTGATTGGCTACTGATTTTTTCTAAAGAAATACGGTAGCACATCGAGATTAAGGGCCATTTTCTCAATTTGTTTTGTAGGGTTGTAAGCAATGTGTTTTCCGTAGATTTTATAAAAAAATCAGTCTGTTTAAATTCAGTAAATAAAGATACTTCATTTCTTTCGGGAAGTTCAAATAAAGTGTCATTTTTTGATAGAGGACTGGATTTTTCTTCGATGGTTTTATTGGAGAGCAACAAACATTTTGTATCAGTATACAAATCCTCCCATTCGAAAAGCTGAAAGGGTCCTTGTTTCCGAAGATTTTCAAGATCTTTATGCGAACGCTTTAATAAAATGGAAGAATGTTGATTGATATAAAAAGCAATTTGGTGCGCCTCCACAGGGGAATGAACAGCCATCCAATATTCCTCTACCGGATACTCTTCAACCTCTAGATGATAAATTTTTTGTCCCATTTTAGGAATTTAGGGGTTTGGGGTTTATTTTCAAAATTCGTGCTGCAATACGCGCTGCTTTTTCCTCTGCTTTCTTTTTGGATAAGGCTTTGGATTTTGCCAAAGGTTCTCGATCTAAAAAAATCTGTGCAGTATAGCTGATTTTGGGATGGACACCGGCATCTTCTTCAGTGATAAATTGAATTTCTTTCTTTTGTTTTTGTCCCCACTCGATCAAAAAAGCTTTGTAACTCAACACCAAACTTTCTAGGCGTTCCATATCGACATTAGGGAGGATGATTTTTTTGATCACATAGTTTTTGGTTTTCTCGTACCCTCTATCGATAAACAAGGCTCCAATCAAAGATTCTAGGAGATTGCCGTGTATATCATCGCCAAAATTTTTATGGTGATTTGAGATTTGCGCTAATTCAAAAAGTCCCATTTCTTTTCCGATCTGATTCAGTTTCACCCGACTCACAATCTTAGCCCGCAATTTGGTCAAAGCACCTTCTTTGGCCAGAGGGTAATATTGAAACAAATATTCTGCTACAATGCTAGTCAGTAATGCATCACCAAGAAATTCAAGTCGTTCGAAATTGACAGCCTCTCCTTTCGTGTTTTTTAGATTTAAAGAACGATGCGTAAAGGCTTCTTTATAAAGGTCTTTATTTAAGGTTCGAATGCCTAATTTTTTCTGAAACTTAGAAAAAAAATTCCCGGATGATGCCATTCGGGAATTTCGTATGTAGTTCAGGAATTTCACACTCCCAATTTAATTTATTTTTTTGAACAGTACACAGGCATTGTGTCCTCCAAAGCCAAAAGTATTGGAGAGGGCAACGTTTACGGTTCTTTTTTGTGGTTTACCAAAAGTGAAATTAATTTTTTGATCAATTTCTTCGTCTGGGGTTTGGTGGTTTATCGTGGGGGGAACTACTCCGTGTTTAATCGCCATTATCGAGGCAATGGCTTCTACCGCTCCAGCTGCACCTAGGAGGTGACCTGTCATGGATTTGGTAGAATTGATATTCATAGCATAGGCATGGTCGCCAAATACTTTTACAATGGCATTGGATTCCGCAATATCTCCAAGAGGAGTAGAGGTACCGTGCATATTGATTGCATCTACTTCAGTAGGGTCTAGTGCTGCATCTCGAAGGCAGTTTTCCATCACCTTTGTAGCTCCCAGACCCTCGGGATGAGGCGCCGTCATGTGGTGGGCGTCAGCAGAGAGTCCTCCTCCAGCAAGTTCGGCATAGATAGTTGCACCTCGAGCTACGGCGTGCTCATACGATTCTAAAATTAAGGCCCCTGCTCCTTCGCCCAATACAAATCCGTCACGCTCCTTATCAAAGGGGCGAGAGGCAGTTTTGGGATCCTCATTTCTTTTGGAAAGTGCGTGCATGGCATTAAATCCACCAATTCCTGCTTTGGTTACGGCAGCTTCTGAACCACCTGTTACGATCACATCTGCGTAGCCCAAACGAATGTAGTTCAGGGCGTCAATCATAGCGTTCGATGCCGAAGCACAGGCTGAGACTGTAGCAAAGTTAGGCCCTCTAAAACCGTATTTGATTGAGATTAGCCCTGGGGCAATGTCCGCAATCATTTTTGGGATAAAAAAGGGATTGAACCTCGGGTTTTCATTACCTGCAGCAAAGTTCAATACTTCGTTTTGAAAGGTTTCAAGGCCACCTATTCCAGCACCCCAAATTACTCCTACTCGGTCTTTGTCAACAGTATCCAGTTGGAGTTGCGAATCTTCAATAGCTTCGGCAACGCTAACGAGCGCATACTGTGCAAAACGGTCGTATTTTCTTGCTTCTTTGCGATCAAAATGATCTAAAGGATCAAAATTTTTAAGCTCACAAGCAAATTGGGTTTTAAATAAAGTCGGATCAAAATAAGTAATGGGGGCTGCCCCACTGGTACCAGACAATAAACCCTCCCAATATGCTGAGAGGGTATTTCCAATTGGTGTAAGGGCTCCCAATCCGGTAACTACTACGCGTCTTGGTTTCATGGCGCTTATTTAATCAGCTTGTTCAATAAATTTGATTGCTTGACCAACAGTTGCGATGTTTTCAGCTTGGTCATCTGGAATTTGGATATCAAATTCTTTTTCGAATTCCATGATCAATTCCACGGTATCCAATGAGTCTGCTCCTAAGTCGTTGGTGAAGCTTGCTCCATCCACAACTTCGTTTTCATCCACCCCTAGCTTATCAACTATGATGGCTTTTACTCTTGAGGAAATGTCTGACATAATTAATCTTTGTTTAAATTAAAAGTGTCAACAAAAATATAAAACTTTAAAGGAATTCAACGGATTGAGATTGAATATTAACCTTAATTTTGAGTAATGATAACAGTTATCTTGTCTTACAACAGGTCATTGCTGAGTTTTTTATTATAAATGAAACAAAAAATTATCTTATTTGCATCCGGAAACGGATCTAACGCGGAAAACATCTGTCATTTTTTTGAACACGTTCCAAAGGTCGAAATTGCAGGAGTTTACACGAATAATTCTAGTGCGGGTGTTATACAAAGGCTTGAACCCCTAGGCCTACAAGTAGAAGTTTTTGACAGAAACGCATTTCAGGACGGAACGCTACTCAGTCAAATACAATGTAAGCAACCTACTTTAATCGTATTGGCAGGATTTTTATGGAAGATAGGTCAGGACTGGGTACGGGCTTTTCCAGATACAATCGTAAACATCCACCCTGCACTTTTACCTAAATACGGAGGTAAAGGGATGTACGGACAACACGTTCATCAAGCGGTTAAAGACAATCGGGAAACGGAAACTGGGATTACCATTCACTACGTCAATGAAGCCTATGACGAGGGAGCTATTATTTTTCAAAAAAAAGTAAGCCTGCATCCCGACGATTCTACAGAAGATATTGCAGACAAGGTCCATCAATTGGAGTATACGCATTTTCCAAAAGTGATCCATTCATTACTCAATAAAGACGCCCCATGAAGGCCAAATCCGTTTATCTCTATACCGATGGATCCTCACTAGGGAATCCTGGTCCTGGTGGCTATGGCATTATCCTAGAATGGGTAGGGATGTCCTATGTCAAAGAGTTCTCGGGAGGTTTTGCCCGCACCACAAACAATAGAATGGAATTGCTAGCTGTAATTATAGGGTTGGAATTGCTCAAAGAATCGGGAATGGAGGTGGTTGTTTACTCGGATTCGAAGTATGTGGTTGATGCGGTTGAAAAAAAATGGGTTTTTGGCTGGGAACAAAAAGACTTTAAAAACAAAAAGAACAGCGACTTATGGAGGCGCTTTCTAAAAGTACAAAAAAAGCATAAGGTTCATTTTCAATGGATCAAAGGGCATAACCAGCACCCACAAAATGAGCGCTGTGACCAATTGGCAGTTCAGGCAGCAAAGGGTAAAAACCTGCCCTCAGATATCGTGTTTGAACAAATTGAAAGCAAGCCTTCTTAATTGTTTACAGTCTTTGATAAATGTTGTAATAAAACACAATTAGCCACGTATAGTTTTTTTACTTTTGTATCATGAACAACAAACTTTTAGTTTTAGGCACTATGGCCTATGACGCAATAGAGTCCCCTTTTGGAAAAACGGGGAAAATATTAGGGGGTTGTGCTACTTACATCGGTTTGGCGGCTTCTCAATTCAAAATTGACTGTGGTTTGGTATCGGTAATTGGAGATGATTTTGAAACAGCACACACGGATTTACTAACCCAAAAAGGTTTGGATCTTTCGGGAGTAGCCACCATTGCTGGAGAAAAAACCTTCTTCTGGAGTGGAAAATACCACAATGACCTCAATACAAGAACTACTTTAGATACCCAACTTAACGTATTGACCAAATTTGATCCTAAGGTCCCGGAACAATTTAAAGACGCAAGTATCGTCCTGTTAGGCAACCTTGATCCCAATATTCAAGGCGCAGTATTAGACCAAATGCAAGCTCCTAAACTAGTAGTGATGGACACTATGAATTTTTGGATAGAGAGTTATCGCGAAAAACTGGATGAGGTTATTGGACGCGTGGATGTACTTTCCATCAACGATGAGGAAGCACGTCAACTAACGGATACGCACTCACTAGTAGAGGCGGCAAAGCAACTACAGGCTTTAGGGCCCCGATATGTCATCATAAAAAAGGGGGAACACGGTGCCTTACTTTTCCAAGAGAACAAGATTTTCTGTGCCCCAGGGCTTCCACTTGAAGAGGTTTTTGATCCTACAGGTGCAGGGGATAGTTTTATCGGTGGTTTTGCTGGATATTTATCACAGCGAGGAAAGATTACATTTGACCAAATGAAAACAGCGGTCATTATGGGATCTGCCATGGCCTCGTTTACTGTGCAAAAGTTTGGAACCGAATGTTTGGAAACCTTGACTCGAGAACAATTGCATCAACGCATTTTAGCTTTTAAATCTTTATCTGAATTTGAAATTGAATTAATATAATACGACTATTCTAATGAGTGACGCGATAAAGCACGAGTGTGGAATTGCCCTTTTACAACTAAAAAAACCGTTGTCTTTTTTCAAGGAAAAATACGGAAGTGCACTTTACGGGATAAACAAGATGTATTTGTTAATGGAAAAACAGCACAATCGCGGTCAAGACGGTGCAGGTTTTGCCAGCATTAAATACAATATGTCTCCTGGCCAACGCTATATCAGTCGTGTGCGCTCTGCGGAAAGCCAACCCATTCAAAAGATTTTTAAGACTATAAATGAACGGATTCAAAAGCAATTGGAGGTATCGCCAGATTTGCTCTCTCAGCCAGAAGAATTAAAACAACAGGTTCCCTATGTAGGTGAACTGATGCTGGGTCATGTACGTTACGGAACGTTTGGGAAAAACAGTATTGAGAGTGTTCATCCCTTCTTGCGACAAAACAATTGGATGCATCGAAATTTAATTGTAGCCGGAAATTTTAATCTGACCAACGTCAACCAGCTTTTCGACAACCTAGTAGATCTGGGACAGCATCCCAAAGAGCGTGCAGATACGGTCACTGTGATGGAAAAAATAGGACACTTTTTAGATGATGCCGTTGCAAAAATCTATAAAAACCTTCGCCACGAAGGATATACCAAAGCGGAGGCCTCTCCTTTGATCGCCGAGCGATTGAAACTCTCAAAAATTTTGCGTAAAGCGTCCAAAAACTGGGATGGAGGTTATGCCATGGCTGGATTGTTAGGTCATGGAGATTCTTTTGTACTGAGAGATCCTATAGGAATTCGTCCTGTTTATTATTATTCTGATGATGAAATTGTTGTGGTTGCTTCGGAACGTCCAGCCATTCAAACGGTTTTTAACATTGCCTATGAAAAGATTGAAGAACTTGAGCCGGGTCATGCTTTGATCACGAAAAAGGGAGGAGAAACAACAATCAAAAAAATTCTAGAGCCCCAGACCAAAAGAGCGTGTTCTTTTGAACGAATATATTTTTCAAGAGGTGGAGATTCGGAGATTTATCAAGAGCGTAAAGACCTGGGAAAAGCACTTTTTCCACTTGTCCACAAATCGATAAAAGGAGATTTGGAAAACACGGTTTTTTCATTTATTCCCAACACCGCAGAAACTAGTTTTTACGGGATGATAGGAGCTGTTCAAGATCACGTTAGAGCCTTGCTCACGGAGGAATTGACCAAAACCCAAACTCCTGATTTAAAGGCCATAACAAAAATGCTCAATCTCAAACCCCGGATTGAAAAAATTGCAATCAAAGACGCAAAATTGAGAACTTTTATCACGGAAGATAGTGATCGAGACGACCTTGTAGCGCATGTGTACGATATCACCTATGGTGTGGTACACGATACTGATAATCTGGTGATCATAGACGACAGCATCGTGAGGGGGACTACATTGCAAAAAAGTATTTTACGGATGTTAGACCGCTTGGGTCCTAAAAAAATTATTGTGGTTTCCAGCGCACCGCAAATACGCTATCCCGATTGCTATGGAATCGACATGGCAAAGTTGGAAGAATTTATCGCTTTTCGCGCCGCTTTGGCACTTCACGAGGACCGAGGAACCAAGGAACAAACAATTCAAGAGATTTATCAAAATTGTCTAAAAAGCATTGAAGAGCAAGTGGAGGTGCCTCCAAATTATGTCCAAGCCCTTTACGACCCCTTTAGCGCCATAGAAATTTCAAATAAAATTGCTGAAATGCTAAAATCCGATAAGATCAAGGCTGAGGTTGAAGTGATTTTTCAAACCGTTGAAGGACTGCACAAAGCCTGCCCTAAAAACTTAGGGGATTGGTATTTTACGGGGAATTATCCTACTCCAGGTGGTTGTCGGGTGGTGAACAAAGCGTTTATCAACTTTGTTGAGAAGAACAACAAGAGGGCTTATTAAAAAAAAACCTGCACGAGGAAGTGGCAGGATTCAAAAAAGTAAAAAAGGCGATTCTAAGTTTGAGAATCGCCTTTTTTTATTTGTAAAATTTAAACTCCAGCAGTGTATAGTTCACTTACTTTATCCCAGTCAATAACATTAAAAAAGGCATTGATATAATCTGGGCGTCTGTTTTGGTAGTTTAAATAGTAGGCATGTTCCCAAACATCAATTCCCAAAATAGGGGTTCCGCCACAGCCTACTCCGGGCATTAGGGGATTGTCTTGATTGGCTGTCCCACAAACCTCAACCGAGCCGCCCTTGTGCACACAAAGCCAGGCCCATCCCGAACCGAATTGAGTTGCTGCAGCTTTTGTAAAAGCAGTTTTAAATTCCTCAAAAGAACCAAAAGCACTGTCCATAGCTTCTGCTAAAGCTCCGCTAGGTGTCCCGCCACCGTTGGGAGACATGACTTGCCAGAACAAACGGTGATTGTAAAAGCCTCCTCCGTTATTGCGGACCGCTTTATTTTCTAAATCGAGCCCGGAGAGAATCTCTTCAATAGACTGGTCTGCTAAGGGAGAGTCAGCAATCGCGTTGTTCAGATTGGTAGTATATCCATTGTGGTGCTTGCTGTGATGGATTTCCATCGTACGTGCATCAATATGCGGTTCCAATGCGTCATAGGCATAGGATAAAGAAGGTAGTTCAAAAGCCATAATTAATTTTTTTAAGTTTATGCAAAATTAAAATTTCTTTTGTCAATGAAAGCCTAACTTATCAAAAGCCTTACATTTAAATTGTTTTTTTAACATTTTGAATACGACCAACTTTCATATCATCAATGCCTCAGCTGGGTCTGGAAAAACCCATACGCTGGTCTTGGAATACCTTAAAATTTTACTGAGTCAAGAAACCTCACAGCCGTTTCGGAGCATGCTAGCCTTGACCTTTACCAACAAAGCGGTGCATGAAATGAAGGCACGAATTTTAGAAACTCTGGTTTCGCTTTCTCAACCTCCTTCTAAAGAGGTGCATATGGCTACCAGTCTTTGTGATGCCTTGTCAATTTCCGAAGAGGAGCTCGCCTTTCGATCTGGCCAGATGCTACGCAAGCTCCTTTTGGAGTACGGTAGTTTTGACGTGATCACACTCGATACTTTTACCCACAGACTGGTCCGTACTTTTGCTCGAGACTTTCAACTGCCTTATGGCTTTGAGGTTGCGTTGGACCCAACTGATTTATTTGAAGAAACCATAGACTCCATAATTGCACAAGTAGGTAAAGACGAACTGCTTTCTGACTTACTGTTAACATTTAGCTTAAACAAAGTTAGGTCAGAAAAAGATTGGGACGTTCAAAAAGACTTGTCCGAATTTATTTCGATGCTACTTAATGAGAATGATCGCGAACCGATAGCCGACATAAAAAATAAAACCTTAGAAGGATTACAAGAAGACAAAAAACAACTAGAACGTGTATCAGAAAACGCTAAAAAAACAGCCCGACAATTTGCTACCGAGGCACTCAGTTTTTTAGACCAAAAGGGATTAAAAGCAGAGGATTTCAAATTAAAACTGATGCACAAACACTTTGAAAATGTGTTGGATGAAGCCTTTACAAAACTTTATGGAAATCAACTTGAAGCTGCTTTAAATCAAGAGAAGCCCTTGTATAACAAAACATTGAATTCCTCAAAAAAAGTATTGATTGACGAAATTCAACCCGAATTACGGTCCTATTTTAATAAGATAAAAAAAGCGGTAGGGCAGTACTTAATCATTCAGCGCACACTAAAGTCTTGGACTCCGAGAATTTTACTCCAACTGATGGAACAGCGCTTAAATGAAATCCAGAATGAAAAAGAAGTACGCTTACTTGGAGAATTCAATAGAAAGATCAGTCACTTGGTTCAGGAAGAACCTGCACCTTTTATCTTTGAACGTCTCGGAACGCGGTATCAGCACTATTTTTTAGATGAATTTCAAGATACCTCAAGTTTGCAATGGTCCAATCTGGTTCCCTTAATCGGCAATGCAATAGAAAGTGAACGTTCTCTGGGTTCAAGTGGATCGCTACTCTTGGTTGGAGATCCAAAGCAAGCTATCTATCGGTGGAGAGGAGGAAACATGGAACAGTATATTAGGCTGATCAACCAAACAGAAAATCCATTCCAAATCGAGGCAACCTGTTTCTCTTTGGATCGCAATTTTAGATCAGAAAAAGAAATTGTGGATTTTAACAATGCCTTTTTTCAACTGCATGCAACACATTTTGAATCCCCTGAGTATCAAAAAATCTATGGGGAGGGGAGTCAACAGCAACCACAAAAAGAAGGTGGCTACGTTTGCATAGAAGCCATTCCAAAAGGAGGCACAAAAGAAGAAACTATCCCTCTTTATGTCGCTCAGACAGTTACTGCTGTTGGAACGCTCCTTAAAAAAGGTTACCGTCAAAGAGAAATTGCAATTTTAGTTCGTAAAAAAAATCAAGCAGCGGTGATCGGTACCGCTTTGGTTCAAGAGGGGTACGATTTAGTTTCCTCAGAGTCCCTTCAGGTATCCCAATCAAGTAAAGTTCAATTGCTTATCGCTTTTTTACAACTTTCCGTACGTCCGAATACACCCGAACACCACAAAACGATTTTAGATGTTCTTTGGGAAATCGAGAGTCAACCTAAGGAGGAGTATCACGAATTTGCCAAACAAATTTTGCATCAAAAGTCAACTGTTTTTTTCAGCCATTTGAAGGAGCGATTCCCTTTTGATTTTGATTTAAGGCTTATGGCTTCACTCCCCATTTCAGAAGCAATTGAATACATACTACTTTCCCTGCCTTCTTTGGACCTAAAAGATGCCTATGTGCATTCCTTACTGGAGGATGTATTTGAATTTTCAAAAACCCAAACAACTACAATCACACAGTATTTAAATCATTGGAAACACCAGGGTGAGCAATTGCGAATTGCACTACCAGACGCTCTGGACGCAATCCAACTGATGACTATTCACCAGGCCAAGGGATTGGAATTTCCCGTGGTTATTTTGCCCTTTATGGATACCCCTTTAAGTCCAGGCGTCACTGAAAAAGTATGGTATCCATTTACGGAAGAGCCTTTGAAAACTATCCAATGGGGATGGTTGAATTTTTCGAAAGAACTACAACATTGCGGTCCAGAGGCACAAAAACTATATGATTCACATCGATTGGGGCAACACTTGGATGCGTTTAATGTGCTTTACGTGGCGCTCACCAGAGCGGTAGAGGTTTTATATATCATCACCCAAGAAGTAGATTCTGCTAGAACAACCTACGCACATTTGTTTAAATTCTATGTAGAAGCACAAGGAAAAAAGCTAGAGGCTAAAATCCCTTTTGAACAAGGGGTATTTCGATCCAAAAAGAGACAACCACAAAGTCGTGATATGCAGAGTGAACATTTACTCTTTTCACTGCCGCTAAGCAATGCTTGGAAAAAACGAATTGTGGAAACCCTGCCCACAACAAAAGCCGGGGATGCTGCCCGAGATCGCGGTGTACTGATTCACGATCTGTTGGCAAAAGTGATTACAGCAGATCGAATTTCAGAAGTGATTAAGGAAGCTTTGGAGCAAAAAATCCTCTCAGAAGGATTAAAAAACGAGGTAGAAGACAAATTAAGGGAAGTAGTATGTCACCCCGATTTAGTTTCATTGTTTAGCGAAGGAGATCAGATCCTTTGTGAACAAGACCTTCTTGTGCCCAACGGGCCTACCTTAAGACCAGACCGGATCAATTTTTCAAGTTCAGGGGATGCCACGGTTTTAGATTATAAAACTGGGATTCCAAAAAAAGCAGATGAAAATCAGCTTTTGAATTACGCTCGTGTGATTAAAGAGCTCGGGTTTCAAGAAGTCAAAAACTATTTAGTTTATCTGTATCCAGAGGTACAGATTCTTGAAGTAAATCTCGAGTAATAAATTTTGTTTATATTTGATATACATTTACAAATAAACCCAAATCGTATAACCCAAATCTACAATTCATGTTTACCTTATCGAAAAATTATTCTCTTTTCCAAAAAGAGACTCTAGTTGTACTTACAACCGTTTTTATTTTATTCTTTACCTCTGTCAAAGCACAGAATGAAGTTGAACCCTGGCAGTTCTTTTTTGGAATTAACGCCGTAGATACCTTTCCAACAGGGGCGGTTGGTTCTGGAGATCTTTTTGAAGAATTTTTAACTATCGATCATTGGAACATTGCTCCGTATCCCTCTTATATTGGGGTCAAAAATTATATTGGAGCTGGTTTTTCTTTTGGAACCCGTTTTAGTTTCAATTCAATTAAACAATACGGAGATACTCCAGCTTCAGACAATTATTACAATGTCGATGGAATTGTATCCTATAATTTAAACACCCTATTTAAAGGAAAAACGCTAATGCCTTTTCTAGAAATGGGAGTAGGATACTCCATATTTGATGAGCAAGGTGCAGGATATTTCAACTTGGGGGCTGGGATAGAAATATGGCTGGGTCCCAAGAAATAGACGGCTCTTACTTTGGAAACTATTTATAAAAACACAGGAGAAACTTACGGGGTAAAACATTTTCAACATCTGATGGGTCTTGCCTTTCTCTTTGGTGCGAAAAAAGACTTGGATGGTGATGGCATTCCTGACAAAGAAGATGCATGTCCAGAAGTTGCGGGAATTGCACTTTTCAACGGTTGTCCCGATACGGATGGTGATGGCATTCAAGACACTGAAGATGCATGCCCTCAAGTTGCTGGTCTTATTGAATTCAACGGTTGTCCCGATACGGATGGCGATGGCATTCAAGACGCTGAAGACGCTTGTCCTGAAGTCGCAGGAATAGCTTCCTTGAACGGATGTCCAGATACAGATGGCGACGGCATTCAAGATGAGGAAGATGACTGTCCCAACACTCCTGGAATCCCAGCGCTTAACGGATGTCCAGACGCAGATGGTGATGGAGTAAAAGATCTAGAGGATCAATGTCCAGACGAAGCAGGAACCAAAGAAAACAACGGCTGTCCTGAGATTACCCAAGAGATTATCGAACGACTTCAAGAGATTGGGAAAATCATCTACTTTGCTACAAACGATTCCAAACTCAATGAAAGAAATAACCAAATTTTAGACGAGGTGTTTAACACACTTCAGAACTATTCTAGTTATAAAGTTGTAGTAGAAGGACATACAGATTCTTCTGGTCAAGCTTCTTTCAATCAAGAATTATCGGAAAAAAGAGCAAATTCAGTAATGCGCTATTTGATTGAAAAAGGGATGGCACCTTCTCGAGTTTCGGCAAAGGGGTATGGAGAAACTCGTCCAGCCGTATCTAACGATACCGCAGAGGGAAGACGTGAAAACCGTAGAGTAGTATTTGAAATTTATCAATAGTACTGAAATCAATGATTTAATTTAAAATAAACTGCTTTAGCTTGACCTGATTTTTTACATTTAGGGATGCAAACTTTTTTGGATGATGTCGCAAAAAAAATTGTTGCCGCCCATAGTGAGAGGGATCAGGTCAAGATTATTGTCCCCAGTAATCGGGCGATAAATTTTTTAAAAGAAGCGTTTAAAAGAACTATAGAGACTCCTTTGGTGGCTCCAGAAATCATTAGCGTTTCCCAATTTATTGAGGAACTTTCCAGTATCCAACTCTTGCCCAAAGTAGATCTCTTGTATACATTTTATGAGGTTTATCAGGAGCAAACCCCAAAAAAGGAGTTGGAGTCATTTCACCAATTTTACGGATGGGGAGCTACTCTTCTCGAAGAGTTTAATGAAATCGATGCCCAACTTGTCAATGCAAAAGAACTCTTTAGTTTTATGTCTGCTCTGGGAGAGATTGAAGTATGGGGAGATCAGCAACAAGGGGATTTAAGCAAACGACATTTTAAAATTCAGGAGCAGTATTCTCTGTATTACAAAAAACTTTACAAAAAGTTGCTGCAAATGGGCAGAGGGTATTCGGGCTTGCGACTTAGAGAAGCAGTTCAAAATCTATCTTTTTACACCCAACAAAACCATTCAAAACATTTTTTTGTAGGCTTTAATGCGTTGACTAAAGCTGAGGAAACTATTATTCAGGAACTTCTTGCAGAGGGTAAAGCAGAAATTATTTGGGATTTAGACCAAACTTTTTATGACGATGCCTACCACAGTGCAGGACACTACATTAGAACCTATCAAAAAAACTGGAAGGTTTTAAATAAACAACCCAAGCCAGAGTTTACAAATTACTTTTCAGAAGCCAAAGAATTCGAGATAATCAGTACTGCAAAAAACAGTATTCAATCCAAAACAGCCATTCAAATTGCAAAAGAATTGAAGGAAGAAAACCCTGGAGACTCCACTGTGGTGGTTTTGGGCGATGAAACACTCCTACTTCCTACTCTCTCTGTTTTGCCAGAGGAGCTGGCCTGGAATATTACGATGGGATACCCCTTAAAGGATACAGCTCTTTTCGGATTTTTTATACATTATTTTGAGTTACAGCAAAGCCTTAGTGCGTTGGGATTTCCAACACGTCAACTGTACGGGTTTTCTCAAATTGCAGCCGCGAAAGTTCTTTTTCAGGACAGCCATCTCCCACTATATCGATGGATTGAGACCCAGCAACAAAATTTTGTCAGTACCACAACGTTGTGTGCCAAGGGGGGTGTTGAAACGCTTGTTTTTACCCCTTTTGAAAAGGTAACTGTTTTTATTGAGCGATTTGTTAAAATTACTCAAACTCTAAAGCAGAGTTACCTAAAAAAAAGTAATGAATCTTTTCAAATTCAAGTATGTGACCGTTTTATTAGTCTGTTCGAATCTCTTGCAGACCGACATAAAGAACACCAGTTTATGAAATCTCTCAGAGATTTTAAAATGATTTTCGAATCCTTAGCGGGTGAAGAAACTTTTGATTTTACGGGCGATGCTTTTGATGGAGTTCAAATTATGGGGCTTTTGGAAACTCGTCTTTTGGATTTTGACAACGTAATTATTACTAATGTCAACGAGGGAATTTTGCCTTTTGGAAAAACACCCTTTTCTTGGATTCCCTTCGAGGTACGAAAAAAGTTTGGGATGAATACTTTTGTAGAGCAAGACCATCTGTACGCTTATCATTTTTTCCGATTGTTACAACGCTCAAAAAAAGTGTTTTTACTTTACAACGCCGCAGCGGAAGGTCTCTTTTCAGGGGAGCGCAGTCGTTTTTTGATCCATCTAGAATATTTTAAACATCCCTCGCATCATCTTGTATTCAAGCAGGTAACACTACCCATTCCAAAATTAGATTACACGCAAAAGAAAGTAATAAAGACAGCTGCCATTCTTGCGCATTTGGAACACATCGGCCAAGAGGGGTTTTCACCCTCCTCGCTCACGCAGTACATCAGAAACCCATATCGGTTTTACGAACAGCGCATGCTTAAAATCAAACCTATGGAAGAATTTAATGAGCAACTTAGCGCCATAGAAAAAGGGACGATCATGCATGAGGTGTTGGAGCTTCTTTATACACCCTATTTATCATTGATCATGAAGGAGTCTGACTATGACCAAATGTTGGAAAAACTCCCTGAAATTTTAGCAGCAACTTTCGATTCTAAAACCAACAACGAAGAGAAAAGAACAGGCAAAAACCTTTTGATTTATCAAGTAATGGAGGCTGTGCTCCAACAGTTTTTAGGTTCCGAAAAAAAACAAGTTCTGGAAGGCAATCAAATTCAAATTATTGGTCTTGAACAAGAGTTTAAAAAATCTATAGAAGTCAAAACCATTGAACGAAGCATTTGCTTTAGAGGAACCGTTGACCGTATAGACCGTTATAATGGAACCTTGCGATTTGTGGATTATAAAACGGGAAGCGTCACAGCTGCAGATTTAGCCTTTACGGATTGGGAGGAGATTCGTACGCTACCCAAAAAAGGACCCTTATTTCAAGTTTTACTCTATGCTTACGTTTTAAAGAATGATTTTAATGAGGAAAAGCGTATTGCTGGTGTGATTCCTTTAAAAACATTTACCAATGAGTTCCTCGCAGTTTCTCAAAAAGAAAACACAAGGAAAAAGGACCTTTTACATCTCGGAGATGAGGTTTTGAATGTTTTTGAAAAAGAACTTTTCGAATTGCTTAAAGAAATTTTTGATCCTGAGCTCCCTTTCTTGGAAAAGGAGCAATAGCTCAATCACATCCGTTTTTTTAAAAAAAAAGCAGATTGATTCAAATTTCATACTTTTACACTAGGTAGCAATTTATACTAACTATATTAATGAGCAAAGACAAGGATTTTGACGAGTTAGACACCAATAACGACGGTTACCTTTCAAAGGAAGAATTTAGGAAAGGGAAAAAACCCTCTGGAATTGAAAAAGAAAAACTCAACTGGTTTCTCAGGCTGATAACCTTAGGAGATCGTTTTGATATTCGAGATTTTTGGGATCGACTGAAAAAGTCAGTTATAGAATTTGTCATTTTAGTGTTTGGTGTAACAGTTTCCTTTGGAATAGAACAACAGGGAGGTGAGTCGGATAACCGTGCAGATGGGATTGAAAACTTAGTCAATTTAAGGGAAGAAATTGACAAAATGATTACCTATACCGACGCTTACATTGAGCAAATTGATTGGGTTACTCAAATGTATGAGAAACAATATGAAAAATGGGACATTGACAATGATAGCGTTTTTATTGATTTTATAGAGGACGATAATGAGCCTGATGGGAAATACTATTTTGCACCCATGGGGATGTACCCCAACAGAGATCCGTTTGACCCAACTCGAGTAAGTTTTGATGCCATAAAATTAGATGGAACATTTCGTTTACTCCCCAAGGAGATAGGGCTCAAAATCACCAATATTTACGACGGAACGGAACTCAAATATTTAATTGAAAACACAGGTGAAAAAGAAGAGCGCTACGTGAACCAGTTTAAAGACCGAGTGTCCAACAAATGGGTTAACGACTTACCCTTGGTAAATCTAGATTACAATGAATTTTGGATTCAAAATAGGGAATACATTCAACAAGACAAGTTTGTAAAATATAATCTTTACAAAAGAATCGATCTTTGGCAATGGAGTATTAAGGAACAGTTGCAGTTATATAGATCTTCATTAGTTGAAGGCACGCAAATGTTAGATTCCGTAATCGCGGTCCGAGATAGCGAAATCGAGTTTATTTGGTGGGTACTCAATCCGAAGTAGAAGCAGAAATTAAATCAGCAACTAATTTTCCAGAAATTAATGCAGGAGGGACACCTGGTCCCGGCACGGTGAGTTGTCCAGTAAAGTACAAGTTTTTCACTTTTTTACTTATGAGCTTCGGTCTCAGAAACGCTGTTTGTAGTAGTGTGTTTGCCAAACCATAGGCGTTTCCTTTGTAGGAATTATAGTCCTCAATAAAATCATTCACACAAAAAGATTCACAAAAGAGCATCTGCTCCTTAATCGGTTGTTTGGTCAACTTTTCCATTCGATCTAATACCAGATTGAGATAGTGTTCTCTCAATTCGGGAGTGTCTTCAATACCCGGTGCAATAGGGATTAGCAAAAAACAAGCTTCTTTCCCTTTGGGTGCCATCGTTGGATCGGACATCGATGGGAAATTAGCATAAAACAAGGGGTTCTCTGGCCATTTGGGGTGGTCGTAAATGGCTTGTGCATGCAGGTCAAAGTCAACATCGAAAAACAAGGTGTGATGGGATACATTTTTCACTTTCTGGTTTAACCCGATATAAAACAAAAGTGACGAAGGTGCAAAGACTTTTTTGTCCCAATAGGACTCGCTATAAGCCCTGTATTTAGTATCCAATAGCGTTTCAGAATGATGATAATCTGCCCCTGAAAGGACAATATCCGAAGTGATAGCTTCTCCGTTTACTACAATTCCGTTGGCTTTTCCAGAGGCATCAACGGTAATTTTTTCTACAGCTGCATCCGTATGGAAATGGACTCCAAGTGATTCTCCCAAAGCCACCATTGCTAATACAATACTGTACATTCCGTTTTCTGGATGCCAAGTTCCTAATCCAAAATCCGCAAAGTTCATGAAATTGTAAAAGGAAGGGGTATTGGAGGGTTTTGCTCCTAGAAATAACACAGGAAACTGTAAAATTTGTCGGAGTTTGGGACTTTTAAAGTCTTTGTAAACGTCTCTTTTGATATTGCTCAGAAAATACTTGATTTTCTTTATTGTCACTGGGGTCACAAGCTCTAGAGGTGAAATACCAGGCCGATAGACCAAGTCCTGAATTGCAATCTCATAATTTTCTTTGGCAAGTTCAATAAAGCGTTTTAGTTTTTTGCTACTCCCCTTTTCTTCGTTTTCAAAAACAGTATAGATTTTTTCTAAGGAATCTCCAATAGCAATGCTTTCATTTTCTCCAAAAACCACCTGATAACCTGGGTCGAGGCGTTCCAATTGGTAAAAGTCTTTTGTCGTTTTTCCAAAATCATTGTAAAATGATTCAAAAACATCTGGCATCCAATACCAAGAAGGTCCCATATCAAAAGTAAATCCGTCTTTTTTTAATTGACGAGCTCTACCTCCTAAGGTTTGGTTTTTTTCGTATACGTGAACTTCAAAATCTTTTTGAGCCAAATAGGATGCGGCGGACAGGGAAGAAAACCCTGAGCCTACAATAACAATTTTTCTTTTCATCTGTTTTTTTTAATACCGTTTTCTCGGGTAGACAGAGGAAACATCCAAGCAATCACAAATTAAGGTATAAAAAACGCATACTGGGATATTTCATAGCAGTACAAAGATATTATAAAAAGAAACGGTAAAAAACGATTTGTAAGAAAGGATGTTTTATTCCTTATGTGCCGCCCATGCAACACCTCTTGTGATCAAGCTCCACACTTCAGGGATTTCATAATCTTCCTTGGAATGGCCTATGGAATTGTAAAATACACGCCCCTTTCCGAAAGGTTTTCTCCACACGACTGGAACAACCGCCCCTTCAATCCAAGCATCATGAGCTCCAGAAAATTTGGTCGTAGCTAATACTTCCAAAGCAGGATCTACGTGCATATAATATTGTTCCGAATGGAGTGTAAAATTTTTAATATCCCTAGTAATTGGATCTTCTTTTGACCCTATTTCTACGGTATAAGTCACCTGGCCTCCTGGGTGTTTCACAAATTGTCCTCCCACCATATACTGGTATTCGGTATTGTCTCTAAAGGAGTCCCCTAAGCCCCCATGGCAACCGGCAAGACCCACTCCCGAAGCGACGGCTTTGATTAAACCTTGCGATTCTTTAGTGGTCATTTCACTCATTGTGATATGCTGGATAACCAAATCCAATTTTTGCATCACTGAAGTGTTTGTATAAATTGCAGTTCCTTTTTCTAGACGGACCACAGCCTGCTGTTCTTCCAGCCAGGAAGTAATCTTTTTAGCAAAAATTTCAGGTTGATGTCCTTCCCAACCCCCATAAACAACTAGCACATTTTTACCTTCTAGGCTTGGAAGTTCGTTTTGTGAAAAACAGAAGTTCATAAAAAGGAGAACGAATAATAAAGAGATGTTGGGCTTAACCATTGTTGATTTTTAGGTTAAGATAATCAATTTATCTTTTTTTTAAGATCAATATTTTCTTTGAATAGAAAAGCTGCTTCAAAACAATGGAATTCGAGAGGTCCAATTTTAGTAAAATGAGGATTTCTATACTATTACTCCTAGTAGCACACCCTCTAAATTACCATCTATGGATCACCAAATTTTTTAAACCTAGTTTTTTTGTTAAATAAAAAATAGTGTAGTACCGAAAAAAGTTCTCCACAAGGTGATTCATAGTAAAAAAGAAGAATTTTTACAGAAATTGCTATTTTCTCGCAAGAGTATTTTGTTCACCAAAGTAATTAATTAAACTTTTCATAATGAGTATATTAAAAATAAATAAATAAAATAAGCTAAACAGTTGTTTTATGAAAAAGTAAAATACTTCAACAAAAATTAGCGTGTATAACTTTTTATATATATCTTTAAACAAGTTTAAATTCAATTTGGTTTCAAAACGTCTCTGTTGATTACTTCCATTAGTCAAATTCTAAAATCCTAATCAGAGACGTTTTTCTTTTTTCTTCCTAAAAACACTACCTTTAATATAGATACAGCATTTATACATTTAGGTAATGACACAGGTGACTACGCTCACGCTTTTTTCTTTTAAAACGAACAAATTCTGGGCTTTCCAACAGATGGGTGTTGCCCCTCTGCGCTTAAAAAATATCGAAGGTTTGAAATTTTATAAGTTTTTAGGAACAGGAGGGGGTCAGGGATTTAGCCTTCGCCCCGATTTTTCTACCTATGCCTTTCTAGGTGTATGGGATGGGCTTTCCTCATATCAGACCTGTCTCCAAAATCACCCGATTTTTAAAACGTATCAAGAAAAAGCAACCAGCCAGAGGGATCTGATTTTAAACGCCGTAAAAAGCCACGGTAAGTGGAGTGGGCAAAACCCTTTTAAAACAAAACCGGGTTTAGAAGCCAAGGGAAACTTCAAAGCGGTCGTAATTACTCGGGCTACGCTTCATTGGAATCGCCTGTTTTCTTTTTGGAAAGCAGTTCCTGCTGCCAGTAAAGCCATAGAAACAGCACAAGGGGTTCAGTATTACAAAGGCATTGGAGAATGGCCTTTTATACAACAAGCCACAATAAGTATTTGGGATGATTTTGAGGCGGTCAACTCTTTTGCCTACAAAGACCGCGCACACGCGGATATTGTAAAAAAAACCAAACAAATGAACTGGTACAAAGAAGATCTTTTTTCTCGATTTCACTTAATTTCGGACACTACAAAATCTCTAGATTCATGAAAAAAGCAATCGTTGTGGGTGCTGGAGTTGCTGGATTGGCTAGTAGTATTCGCTTAGCCCTCAAAGGTTATCAAGTACAGGTTTTTGAACAAAATTCCTATCCGGGGGGAAAACTATCTACCTTCAGTCTCCAGGGCTATCGATTTGATGCAGGTCCCTCTTTATTTACGATGCCTCATTTTGTAACCGAACTTTTTGAATTGGCGGGGGAGTCTGCAGCAGAACACTTTGAGTTTTCAAAAAAGGAAGTGGCGTGCACCTATTTTTGGCAAGACGGCACCGAGTTTACAGCCTATTCAGATCGAAAACAATTTATAAAAGAAGCCCATCAAACCTTTGGCGAGCCTGAAGAAAATATAGAGCGCTACTTCAACAGAGCAAGAAAGAAATATGAGCTTACTTCCACTTTGTTTTTAGAAAAATCATTGCACAAGCTTAAAACTTTTCTCTCATTAGACACTGTAAAGGCCTTATTTCAGCTTCACACTTTTGAGCTTCAAAAAACCTTACACCAAGCCAACGTTGATGCCTTTTCGTCCGCTCATTTTATTCAACTTTTAGATCGATACGCAACTTACAACGGGTCGGATCCTTATCAAACCTCAGGGATGATGACCTTGATCCAACACTTGGAAAGTACCTACGGTACTTTTGTCCCCAAAAAGGGAATGGTCTCTATTACCGATGCGCTTTTTGGTTTGGCAAAACGTCTTGGGGTGCAGTTTCATTTTGAGACCTCTGTGGAAGAAATCAGAGTCGAATCAGATCAAGCCAAAGGAGTAAAAACTAAAACTGCTTCTTATGAAGCGGATTTTGTTGTCTCGAATATGGATGTATTTCATACGTATAAAAAGTTACTCCCAAAAGCGAAGCCCCCGCAAAAAAGATTAAAGCAAGAGCGCTCCAGTTCAGCTGTTATTTTTTATTGGGGGATCGCGCGTCAGTTTGAGAAGCTGGACTTACACAACATCTTTTTTTCTAAAGCGTATCAAAAGGAATTTCAAGCTATTTTTAAAGAGCAAACCGTAGCTGAGGACCCGACTATCTACGTTAATATTACCTCCAAAGATGTTCCTGAAGATGCTCCAGAAGGATGCGAAAACTGGTTTGTCATGGTCAATACTCCGGCACAGCACGGACAGGACTGGGAGCAATTAGTAGATCGACTCCGTACGATCGTCATTCAGAAATTGTCGGAGCGATTGGGCGTCCCACTTCAACAATGGATCGTTTGTGAAGAGGTGCTTACTCCTCCGCGAATTGAGTCAAAAACCCAATCGTATCGAGGTGCCTTATACGGTGCATCAAGCAATGACGCCATGGCAGCCTTTTTACGTCATCCCAATTTTTCCAGTCGGATAAAAAACCTCTATTTTTGTGGTGGAAGTGTCCATCCAGGAGGAGGAATTCCTCTTTGTTTACTCTCTGCCAAAATCGTGGCTGATCTCATTCCCAAAGTATAACTGAATGTTGCAAACGAGTCTCTTAACAAAGCAAAATATCGCTATCGCCTTAATCTGGCTCTTTCATGTTTCTGGATTAATTGGAATTATTTACAGCAATGCATCCTGGTTTATTAAAGGGACGCCTGTCAATCTTCTTTTGAGTTTTGCCCTGCTTTTGATGAATACAGAATGGAGTAAAAAAATGGGATTACTCGTCCTGCTCTGTTTTACCACGGGAATGCTAGCTGAAATTTTAGGAGTTCGATACGGATTTATTTTTGGAGAATATTCTTACGGCGATGCCTTAGGAACCAAAGTGATGGGAGTTCCCCTAATGATAGGGGTCAACTGGTGTATTTTAATTTTTATCACAGGCTTTATCGCTCAGTTTTTCCTAAAAAAACTGTGGTCCAAAGCGCTTTTAGGAACCGCATTGATGTTGACCCTAGACCTCGTCATGGAACCCGTAGCTCCTGTTTTAGACTTTTGGACTTTCACCACCGGACTGGCTTCTTTTCACAATTATTTCGGATGGGCTTTGGTTGCTTTTCCACTACAACTTGTTTTTCACAAAGTCAAAATTAATATCGAAGGTCCATTCCCCTTTCATTTGTTTATACTCCAGTTTCTTTTTTTCACCATACTTTTGCTAAAAATTAATTCCTTGGGAATTTAAATCAACTACTATGGGTTCTCTGCGCTATTTTGTATTGTTTCTATTTTGCATCACTGCTTGTAAAAATGGAAAACCAGCGAAAAGTACGGTCTCAGGTACTTTAGCAAACAATGAGGAAACCAGTTCTCCACTGACCGCTCGATTCGAATTGGTTGAATATCCCGAGGCCTTTTTAAAAGAAAATGGATTGGAGGAATGGGAGGAATTCGTCAATTTATACGAAGCCCTTGAACGACTAAAAGAACTAGACCTCCGCGATGTGGGAGTTAATATTATCGGGATTTCCGCTCGAATAAAAAAAATAGTTTCTGATACACTCCCTGGAGGCTTTGAAACTCCTCAAATAAGAAGTCGCTTTAAAGTGGTTCAAATGCAGACCCAAAAATCACGTTATTTCACAAAATATTATAAGCAAGATTCTTTAATCCCTTCATTAAAAGCGCTTTACGGACATTACAACGCCTTGCTTTTACGAATGCAGGTTTTGAAACAAGAAGAGTCTACTGTAGTATCCCAGACAATCCCTTTAAATTAAGAGTTTACTTCTTTTTTGTGGCGATACTCCGTTGCAATCACTTGACTTTGATCCAAGGCAACTTCAATACTGGAAAGATGTTGCAATAATTTGGAGTTTTCAAATTCTTGGTCGAAAAGGGTTCGATACAAGTCCAACAACAATTTATCAGCCTCTAAACACTTCTCTATAGCTGAGGCTTTGAGAAGATCAATGGAAGATATCAACAACTGGTCAAAGTTAAATCGGCTGACTACTAGGTCGTCATAACTTGTCCCAAGGGTTTGCAATTCACTTAAAATTTCTTGAAAAAAACGATTGCGAATCATCGCTTGTTGATTGAAATACCGCTTGTCTTCAGAAACTAAAGCACGGTCTGCAGCCTTCAAATACTCCAGTTTCGCATTTTTTAGATGCGTTAAGAGTTTTTCTAAGGTGGCAATATGTTGATTGCGTTTAGACATTGTTAATTTATAGTTTCAAGGTAGTTTTTATAAGCTAGAGGTTTAGGTGGTTCCCCCTTTTTATATCAACAAGTTATCTACAGAATAATGAAAAGGAGTTTTACGACAAATTTTATCGCCTTTGATAATACGTACTTGAGCCTCCTCATTATTAAATTCAGGTACGGGGAGGTTTACTTTTTGTGCCATATGTAAATAGTAGTCTTCTCTGAGCGGATGATGTGGAGCAACCAAATTAAAAATCCCCTGAAGCTCCGAATGGGAAACCAAAGTAGCCACTCCTCGGACAGCATCTTCTTGATGAATAAAATTGATTTTTCCCTTAGGGTTAGGAATGGTTTTTCCTTGAAGATAATAAATCGGGTTACGGTCTGCCCCAATTAGCCCTCCCAGTCTTACGATGACTGAGGGAATAGGATATTCACCTAGGAGTAGTTCACTCCTAACTAATGCCTTGGCCGAGAAAGTTTCTGGAACTACAGGACTGGTTTCATCGTAACTGTTTCCTTTGGATCCATAGACTGAGGTACTACTCAAAAATAAAATACGCTGAATTGGATAAGAGGCCGCGGCGTCCAGTAGTAGTTGGATTTTTTGAACATAACCCGCTTCGGAAGCAGGTCGCTTAGGAGGCAGAGAAATAAGGAGGGTATCTACCTGATCCAAAAAAGTGTCCAGCCCTAGGGCTTGGTCTTCCTCTAAAACAACCCGATACCCTTCTATTCCTTTTTTTTGGAGTTCTATAACCCCCGATTCTGAAGTCCGAGAACCCTTTACAGTATAATCAAGCTGTTGTAAATGTTTTCCCAGTGGGACCCCCAACCAACCACAACCTAAAATACCTATAGTAGACATTAGTGAAATTTTGGTAATAATACTGATATATTTTTATTGAATTGTTAATTTTTTGAAAGGAATCTCAAATTTTAATCAAAAAAACCTACCTTAGGATAAATCAAAATTCATTTATTATGCCCGTAAAAAGTTTTCAAGGAGAGCGGGCTCAAAAAAAAAGAGTCACTCCCAGCAAGTTAACCGTGTCAGATATCATGACCACGCAGTTAGTCCTGTTCACCCCAGAACAAAGCATTCACGATGTGATGCAAGCCTTTATCAAATACCGCATTTCAGGGGGACCTGTTGTGGATGAAAAAGGAAAGCTCATCGGGGTAATTTCAGAGGCCGATTGTATGAAAGAAATCTCCGATAGTCGTTATTTTAACATGCCCATCTTGGATAAATCTGTAGGCCACTTCATGACAGAAAATGTGGATACCATTGAATCTACTCTAAGTGTTTTTGATGCTGCCGCTAAATTTTCAAAATCCAGCAGAAGAAGGTACCCTGTTCTTGAAAAGGGTCATTTGGTAGGTCAGGTAAGTCGAAAAGATATTGTGATCGCCGCTCTAAATATGAAAAGCCAAACCTGGAACGCTAGGTAAACAACGATTTCGCAATACGATAGGTGTTGGCGTGAGCCTCAATGATGGTTTTTATGTCTTTAGAATAGCCTCCTCCCATGCTACATTGTACCGGGATTTTGTTTTTTTTACAAAAGGAAAGTACAAGTTCATCTCTTTGTTTACAACCGTTTAAGGTTAAGCCGAGACGACCTAATTTATCCGTTTCCAGAACATCTACCCCGCAGAGATAAAAAATGAAATCAGGTTGTACATTTTCGTAAAGTTTGGGAAGTAAAGTCTTTAACTGATTCAGGTACGTTAGGTCTGCACATTGATCTTCTAGAGGGAGGTCCCAATCACTTTTTTCCTTTCGAAAAGGATAGTTTTTGGCGCCGTGGACGGAACAGGTAAAAACATCAGGATGGTCTTTAAAAATAACCGCAGTTCCATTGCCCTGATGTACATCCAAATCTAAGACGAGAATTTTTTTTGCTTGTCCACTGTCCAAAAGATGCTGCGCTGCAATTGCCTGATCGTTTAGCAAACAAAAAGCTTCCCCTCGATCTGGAAAAGCGTGATGGGTTCCACCTGCAATATTCATAGCTATACCCTCCGACAAGGCTTTTTCTGCCCCTTCAATTGTCCCTCCAGCAATTAAAAACTCGCGTTGTACCAAGGCTTCACTCAGAGGAAAACCAATACTGCGCACCTCACTTTTTGTGAGTTCTAAACGGCATAGCCGATCGACATAGTCCTTCTCATGCACGCGAAATACTTGTTCTAAACTAGCCCTCTTCGGAGTAAAAAAATCATCTGGCTCACAGGTTCCTTCCAATAGAAGTTGTTGGGGGAGCAGTTCGTATTTTTCCATAGGAAACCGATGGTTTTCTGCCAGCGGAAGGCGATACGAACGATCAAAAGCGATGGGTATACGGAGCGCCAAAACCTAAAAGATCTCAGCTCCATTCTGAACGGTGTCGTCCTCTGGATTTACAAATACAAATTGACCCTGTTCGTTTTCTCCTAAAAGAATCATGCCCTTACTTTCAATCCCTTTAAGGGTTCTCGGAGCTAGATTGCTCAAAAGAGTTACTTTCTTCCCGATCAGTTCGGCTTCGTCAAAATCTTGTGCAATTCCCGAAATCACAGTTCGAATTTCACTTCCTAGTTGCACCTTGAGTTCCATCAATTTCTTGGTCTTGGGAACCTTTTTAGCTTCAAGGATTTCAGCCACTTGGAGCTTTAGGGAATCAAAATCTTCGAAAGAAGTTTGTGGTTTTAGAGGAGCAATAGTTTGTGTTTCCGTTTGGTTTTGTTCTGCACTTGCTGCTAGTTTTGCTCGTTGTTGCTCCATTTGAACATCCTCTATTTTTTGAAATAAAAGCTGTGCTTTTTCGATCCGATGATCGGTGGGAATCAATTCCTTTTTTTCACTCACATCCTCCCATTTTAACTGGAGACTGTCCAAGTGGAGGAGTCGTGCTAATTTTTTCGCTGTAAAAGGCAAGAAAGGTTCGCTGAGTACGGCCAGGCCTGTTGCAATCTGAAGCGCTGTATACATAATGCTAGCGACTCGTTCGGGATCTGTCTTAATCTGTTTCCAAGGTTCGGCCTCCGCGAGGTATTTGTTTCCTAAACGGGCAAGTTGCATCAGGAGCTGACTGGCTTCTCGAAAACGGTACTGCGTGATGGCCTGGTCTATTTTTTTTGGGAGAAGCTGTATTTCTTCTAAAACCGCAATATCTTCTTTGGATAGAACCCCTGCACCGGGGACAACCCCTTCGTAATATTTATGGGTAAGAACCACCACGCGGTTGATAAAGTTTCCATAAATAGCGACTAATTCATTGTTGTTTCGCGCTTGAAATTCCTCCCAGGTGAAGTCGTTGTCTTTAGTCTCTGGAGCATTGGCGGTCAAAACGTAGCGAAGAACATCTTGCTGGTCGGGGAATTCTTCTAAATATTCGTGTAACCAGACAGCCCAGTTTTTTGACGTGGAAATTTTTTGTCCTTCCAGATTTAAAAATTCATTTGCAGGAACATTTTCAGGTAAAATATAATCTCCCGTAGCATGAAGCATCACAGGGAAAATGATGCAGTGAAAAACGATATTGTCTTTTCCAATAAAATGAACCAACTGAGTGTCTTTGTCTTTCCAGTACGGTTCCCAGTCTATTCCTTTTTCAGCGGCCCATTCTTTCGTAGAAGAAATATATCCGATGGGCGCATCGAACCAAACATAGAGGACTTTGCCTTCCGCTCCCGAAACAGGAACAGGAATTCCCCAGTCCAGATCTCGAGTCACTGCACGGGCCTGTAAACCATTGTCAATCCAAGATTTTACCTGCCCATAAACATTCGGCTTCCAGTCGGATTGATGCCCTTTGAGAATCCACTCTTCTAGAAATGTCTCATACTGATCCAAAGGAAGATACCAATGCTTGGTCTTACGCATTTCAGGTTCCGCACCGCTTATGGTGGATTGAGGATTGATAAGATCTGTAGCGCTAAGACTGCTTCCACAGTTTTCACACTGATCCCCATAGGCTTCAGGATGTTGGCAAATCGGACAGATTCCTGTGACATAACGATCTGCTAAAAATTGATTGGCCTCCGGATCAAAAAGTTGTTCTGTTTCTTTCTCTTCAAAGATTCCTTTTTGATGTAAATCTGAAAAAATTTCTTGTGCGGTAGCGTGATGAATCGGTCGGGAAGTTCGAGAATAATTGTCGAATTCTATTCCAAAACTCTTAAAAGAGGTACGGATCAATTGATCGTATTGGTCGATCACCTCTTGCGGTGTCTTCCCTTCTTTTTTTGCTTTTAAAGAAATGGCTACACCGTGTTCATCACTCCCGCAGATAAAAGCAACTTCTTTGCCTTTTCCTCTCAGGTAACGCGCATAGATATCTGCCGGAACATAGACTCCGGCTAAATGGCCGATGTGTATGGGTCCGTTGGTGTAGGGAAGGGCAGCCGTTATCGTATAGCGCTTTGGCATCGGGCGATTCAATTTTTTTTCAAAAGTAAGCAAAACCCAGATGTTTTTCAGAAAGGAAGTATCTTTAATCATCCAAATCTAAATCTATGGCACAGCACAATCTTTTTGGACAAGAAGCAGAGCAACGCGCTTTGCAGTACCTCACAAAAAAAGGCTATCGTTTGTTAAAACAAAACTACCGTTTTGGTAAAGCAGAGGTGGATCTGCTGATGCAAAAAGACCAACTTTTGATTTGTGTGGAAGTAAAAGCTCGGAGTACCGACTTTTTTGGGTCTCCCGAACAATTTGTCTCCTCTAAAAAAATTAAACTTTTGGTGGGTGCTGTAGATCACTATATCTTATCAAATCAGTTGGATTGGGAAGTGCGTTTTGATATCCTAGCGTTTACCGTAAAGGCAGAACATTGGAAAGTAAAGCATATCAAAAATGCCTTTTACGCATTTGAATAGTGTTTTATTTATAACATTTTGTTTTAAATAATTACTTTTGTTAAAAATAAAACAAGAGTTTTAGTCCAGATTAGGTAATAGGATTTGTTGTCAAGTTCAAAAACACAAACAAAGCGACATTTTGCAATAGTTTTCGACTGGAGTAGAGTTTCTGTTATATAATTCGGGTTTAATAATAAATCTTATGAAAACAATCGCTTCCACAGTTTCAGAATACGTAAAGACCAAACCTTATTTGGCCTCTGCTCTTTCAGACGGAATTATCAATTTGACTTCTTTGGCTCGAAAAATACATCCCGATATAGAGGCATTGATGAATAAGCCCGTAAATCAAGGCGCCATCATCATGTCTTTGAAAAGAGTCTCTGACGACGCCCGCTATACAGCGACCAAAAAGATCATCAAAGTATTAAAAAATCTGGGGGACATTACGGTACGCTCCGCTTTGGTGGACTATGGATTTCTGCTCTCCGAAACCTTGTTACTGACACAAGCCAACTTGCTAAAAAAAATAGAATTTAAAAAAGATGTGTTTTACACTTCCTCCCGCGGGGTGGCGGAAAGCAACATCGTGGTCAGCCAAAATATAGTCCCTCTCGTGGATGAACTTTTTCAAAACGAGGTTTGCCAATCTAAAGTGGAAAACCTTTCTTCGATTACGATTAAATTGCCCACGGATAATGTAAAAATCCCAGGAATTTATTACTTCCTCTTTCAGCGTTTGTCTTGGGAAGGAGTTAACATTACGGAAGTCATTTCAACTTCCAATGAATTTACCATTTTGATGGATGAAGACCAAGTTGACATTGCTTTTAAGGTCATCAAAGATTTGAAAAATCTTTAGTGAGGTACGACTAGCTGCTTGAGCAGCTGGGTTAACTGCTGTACCTCGTGAATTTCACGAATGGACAGGAGTAGCTTAGGACCAGCTGAGGTGTTCTTTTCTTTGAGCACCATACGCGCTGCATTTTTTTGAATTTGGGTCAACAGGTACTGAAATCGTTCCCCTTGAAAAAAATCACTCTGCTGATCAGAAAGAAAATAGCACAAACAGCTTCCTTTTTTAAGGATCAGTCGTTCCATGCCCAACTCGGTAGCCACCCACTTCAACCGTACACTTTCCATTAATTCTTTTGCTTCTCGAGGTAATGCACCAAACCGATCTGTCAATTGCGCTTCAAACTCTTCAAGTTCTTTGGGGGTTGTAAGCTGACTGAGTTCTTGGTACAAAGCCAGACGCTCTTTGACAATATTGATGTAATTATCGGGGAGGTAAATTTCGAGGTCGGTGTCAATTTGTACCTCCCGCACATAGCTTTTAAACTGATCATTAGACTCGGACTCGTAGAGGTCTTTAAATTCGTTTTCCTTTAATTCTTCAATGGCTTGTTGCAAAATTTTCTGATAGGTTTCAAAACCCATTTCATTGATAAATCCACTTTGCTCTCCTCCCAGCAAATCTCCGGCTCCTCTAATTTCGAGATCTTTCATCGCAATTTGAATTCCAGATCCAATCGCAGAAAACTGTTCTATGGTTTTAATTCGTTTTTGGGCATCACTACTCATCGCGCTGTAGGGAGGTGTGATGAAATAACAGAAGGCTTTTTTGTTACTTCTACCCACACGACCCCGCATCTGGTGAAGATCACTCAATCCAAAATTCTGAGCGTTATGGATAAACATCGTATTGGCGTTGGGAACATCCAATCCGTTTTCGATAATAGTGGTAGCGATAAGAATATCAAACTCCCCATTCATAAACCGAAGAAGCGTTTGCTCAAGTTTTTTTCCGTCCATTTGACCGTGGCCTATAGCAATTCGGGCATCGGGAACGAGGCGTTGGATCATTCCAGCGATTTCCTGGATGTTTTCCACTCTGTTGTGAATAAAAAACACTTGCCCCCCCCGTTGTAATTCGTAAAGAATACCATCTCGAATCTGTGCTTCACTAAAACGGACAACCTCACTTTCTATGGGATAGCGATTGGGAGGGGGCGTAGCGATTATAGACAAGTCACGAGCTGCCATCAGACTGAACTGTAAAGTTCTAGGAATGGGGGTGGCGGTGAGTGTCAACACATCAATATTTGCTTTTAAGGATCGGATTCGTTCTTTGACCGAAACACCAAACTTTTGCTCTTCATCTACAATCAAGAGGCCCAAATCATGAAAAACTACATTCTTATTTACCAGTTGATGGGTGCCGATGAGGATGTCGATTTTTCCAGCTGCAAGATCTTTTAGAATTTGGGTTTTGTCTTTGGACGACCGAAACCGGTTCAGGTAATCTACCCGCACTGGCAGTTCTTTCAGGCGTTGGGAAAATGTTTTGAAATGCTGAAAAGCCAAAATGGTGGTGGGTACCAAAACAACGACTTGCTTGCTGTTGTCTACCGCTTTAAATGCGGCGCGTATAGCCACCTCCGTTTTTCCAAAACCTACATCACCACAGATCAACCGATCCATAGGTTGGGTAGACTCCATATCGGCTTTGATGGCTTGGGTTGCTTTTTCCTGGTCTGGCGTGTCTTCAAATAAAAATGAAGCTTCGAGTTCCCATTGCAAGTAACTGTCCGGATCAAAGGCAAAGCCTATTTTCTGTCGGCGTTTGGCATAGAGTTCAATTAAATCAAAGGCGATTTCTTTTACCTTTTTCTTGGTCTTTTGTTTCAGGGTTTTCCAAGCTTTAGACCCCAGTTTGTATATCTTCGGGACGGAACCTTCTTTTCCCGCATAGCGACTGATTTTGTGTAGGGAGTGAATGCTTAGGTAAAGAATGTCCCGTTCTCCATAAATCAATTTGATGGTTTCCTGCCACTTTCCTTCCACTTCAATGCGTTGCAAGCCTCCAAAGGTTCCAATTCCATGGTCGATATGGGTTACATAGTCGCCCACTTCCATTTGGGTCAACTCTTTAAGACTTAATGCTTCTTTTTTTCTACGGTCCGATTTCAGCTGGTATTTGTGGTAGCGTTCAAAAATTTGATGATCTGAAAAACAAGCCCACTGCGCTTCTAAATCCTCAAAACCTTCGTAAATGGGAAGTACCTCTGTTTGGTAATGCACCTTTTCTTCCATTTCTTCAAAAATATCACGGAAGCGTTTGGCTTGTTGTTCATTACTGCAAAAGAGCGTGTTTTGATAGCCGCTTTGCATATTTTTATTGAGGTGAGCGACCAGCAAATCAAACTTTTTGTTGAAAGGGGGTTGAGGACTTTGCTTGATAAAAAGCTGGTCTTGGATTTTCAATTGTTCCGTTTTTTCAAGTACTAAAACGGATTTGTTTTGGCAATCTGCAATCCATTCTTGGGGGTTTACAAATAAAGTCTCAGGTGGGTATTGAGTAGTGGTGTCTAGACTGCGAAAGGTGGTTTCTGCCTTATCGTAAAGTTGTTCCAAACGAGCAGTCGTTTTATCAAAATCTGCAAAGACAAAACAGCTTTCCTCAGAAAAAAATGAAAGTAATGTTTTGCGTTTGTCCGTAAAGTCGTGGTCCGAAGTGTTGGGGAGTAATTCAATTTCATCAAAAGCGGTAATCGATCGTTGTGTGACCACATCAAAACTGGACAAGCGTTCTACGGTTTCGTCAAAAAACTCGATCCGGTAAGGATGCTGATAGGCAAAAGAAAAAACATCGATAATGCCACCACGTACCGCAAATTCTCCAGGTGCTGAGACAAAGTCCACCCGTTCAAAACCCATTTCAAAAAGACGTTCGTTGATGTGTCCTAATGCAACTTCCGTATCTTTTTTTAAAGTCAAAGCAATCCGTTTTAAGGTATGCTGAGAAATGATTTTTTCAAATACCGCCTGAGGATAGGTCACTACAATGCGTGGCTTTTTGGAAGTGCTGAGTTTCTTCAGGACTTCAGAACGAAGTAAAATATTAGCATTATCAGTCGTTTCCGGAGCATAGGGCTGTCGGTAACTGGCTGGAAAATAAAGTACGTCACTCGGACTCAGCAAGCGTTCTAGATCATTTAGAAAATAAGCCGCTTGCTCGGGATTTTCGTGAACCAGTAAGACGGATTGATTTTGTTTTTGAAATGCAGCTGCAAGACGAAAAGACAAGCCTGAACCGACCAAACCTTTGATTTGGACGCACTGCTTTTCAGAAAAAGCGGCTTGGAGTTTCTTCTGGGAAGCAAGTGGATCAAAAACGTTTAGTAACGGATTGATTTTTTTTTGGTAAAGATAATTCCTTAGATTTTATTTTCTCGGATTTCCGTCACTTCTTTCAAGCTATGCAAATAAGTTGTTATTCACTATTTATTTGTAATCAAATACGGCAAAGAAGCGCATTGCGATATTAAAGTTTAATTAGCTTATTATTAAGGAATTAACTCCTTTTTGCGTAAAGAATCTAGATGGTATTTTGTACTGAAAGATCCAGGATATTTTGATTTTTCTAACCATATATTTATATTTGCAATGAAACAATTTTGTTTCACACACCCTAAATCTATTACTATGATAAAAACTATATTACCCTTAGTACTATTCGCTTTAAGCTTCAATCAAAGCACGCAGACTGCAGAACAATACCATCGAGACTCTCTTGAAAAGTCGGGTTATGCTGCTTTAATCCAAATTAATAAGGCCATTGAATTAGACCCTACTTCTTTGGAGTATCGAAAATTTAGAGCAAAAAATTTGATGGAAAGAAGTGTACAAGAAAAAGACCTCCTTTTGGCTATTGATGACTTAATATATGTCGCTGAAAACGGAGAGGAACACTTTCGAATATATACTGGAATAATGAATTGCTATCTAAAACTTGGCAATACGATATTATCCGAGAGAAGACCCAAAATCAAAAAAGATGAATTTGGGGACAACTCCGCCTACAATGCAGCTTATAAAGAGATCCTCCAAAAACGTGTTGATTATCTTAGACAGGCCCTTTCATCACTTAAAAAAAGTGAAGAAAGAGGTTATGAAAAAAGAAAAGCCGATCTAAAAAGGAACCACATTCTAAAAAAAATCGGGTTTTTAAAAATGCAGATGCAGTATCTTATGGATTAATACAATCCAGAATCAAAACTAAGTAGAAAGATTTTTTATTGTGAACCTATTTTGTGAAATAATGGGTATCCTCAATAGCTTCGGATGTCTCTATACTAGCTGATTTCCATCACTTCTTTCCCGGTTGTTACATAAACTTGATCTCCTTCTTTAGGAGTCAAAATATGTAAGCCAGTAAAAGCTCCAAAGGCGGGGAGAATCATTTGCTGGGGAGACTGAAAAAAGCAGGGCATTTTCATTTGTTGCAAACCACTCCCTTTGAGTTTGACCCCAGGGTGGACATGTCCACAAAAGACAAAGTGTGTTTCTTTTTTAGTAGGGAAATGCGAAAAGTAGAAGCCCTCTTCCATAAGCTGATCGACCACTTGAAGCCCGATCTCCTCAAACTGGTCAGCGGGGATCACATCGTGATTGCCTTCGACTAAAATCATTGACGCTTTTTGTTGTTTAACCCAGGCAGCAAATAAGAGCCATTCGTTGTTTTGAAAGCTGTGAAAGAGATCTCCTAAAAACAAAAAACGCACTATGGGAAATTCTGCTAAAAGTGTGGTGATTTTTTGGTAAAAAGCACCCTCAGCTTTCCGTGGAACAGCAATCCCATTTTTGCGAAAGTGAGCGACTTTCCCCAAATGAACATCGGCTAATAAAAGGGTCTTTTGTTCTTCCCAAAAGACGGCCCCACTAGGGTGTAACACAAAATGATTTTCTTTGATTTTGATCCGCTTCATTGTCCTGCTTTTTCCAATTGAAGGTACATTTTCTTGATGCGATCTTCCACACTCTCAGAAGAGAGTTTAGAACGGATTCGGTCGGTGATTAATGGGAACGAAAAGGGGGTGGGCTGGCTGCAGTCTCGCCAAATGATTTCTTGGCCAGCGATGTTTTCAAACACTTGGGTCATGCGCCCGTGTTCCATACCGTGGTCAAAGGTTTCTTCTAGGGCTTGTTGGTACAACAAATTATCGGGTTCATAATCTTTAAAAACATCATAGAACAATTGCGAGCCACTTTGTAGGTGTTTGGCCTTAATGGGTTTATTGGGAAAGCCTTGAAATACTAAGCCCGAGATCACAGCAATATCCCTGAAACGGCGTCTGGCCATTTCTGATACGTTGATGCTTTTTTCTAAATCCTCGTGTAAATGGTCCAGGGTCAAAAGAGTATTGTCTAAAAAATCTTCTTTAGCAAAAGGCTGATCGGATAATAATTCAAAGCCATAATCATTAAAAGACATGCTAAAGGTGATGGGCGATAAGAGACTTACACGATAAGCCATTAAGCTGGCCATGGCCTCGTGAATTGCATAGCCTTCGAAAGGATAAAAGACGGTATGGTAGCCCTCTCTGGTTTGAAAGCGTTCAATTAAGAATTGATTGGGCTGCGGAATAATCGATTCCCGCTGCTGCTGATAGAAAACGGGTGCTAGGGCTTTAAATTCTGGGGTCTCGAGATTGCGTTCTTCGTACAAAGCTTGTTTCAAGAGATCACTCAAGTGCGCACTAAAGCTCATTCGGCCTCCCATCCAGGCTGGGATACGACTTTTTTTGGATTTTGACTTGCGCACAATGACCTCCATATTGTGCATGCGAATCAATTCCA